>Ga0302320_10000231_pt1 | contig 128923 bp, 116 predicted proteins | sample Bog_T0_3_FD_202130 | JGI IMG/M metagenome (GOLD analysis project Ga0302320, IMG submission 202130) | Peat permafrost microbial communities from Stordalen Mire near Abisko, Sweden - Bog_T0_3 | ecosystem: Environmental > Terrestrial > Soil > Wetlands > Peat | place: Sweden: Abisko, Stordalen... | reverse complement strand
CACCGGGGAGCTGATTGACTGGGAGTGCGGGGATCGCAGCGAGAAGACCGCGGCGCTGCTCATTGAGCGGCTCAAGCAAACAGGCGTTAAGCTTTATGTTTCTGATGATTATGTGGTATACACCAACCTAATTCCGATTGGAAAGCTGTATCAAGGCAAAGACCTCACACATGGTATAGAGAGGAATAACTGCCGCCAGAGGCATTGGTTTGCTCGATTTCGTCGTAGAAGCATCGTTGTCTCCAAAGCAGTTTGGATGGTAGATGTTGCAATGGCGCTGTTTGCACGCTTCAGAGTGAACGGCACGATTCGGGAACTCATGCAGTTGGCATCATTTGGCGGACTCGCATTGGCTGTATAGATGCCCATGCATCTCTACCGAAGATCCTCGCCGATGGCACTGCGGAACCCATGACATCGGCAGGTCCGGGGCCGCCGCGGTTTACTGCAATTCCGCCAGCCGGCTGGCCTCGTCTTCGGCGGTCAGGGCGTCGATCAGCTCGTCAAGGGCTTCGCCGGCCATCACCTTGTCGATCTTGTACAGGGTCAGGTTGATCCGGTGATCGGTGACCCGCCCCTGCGGGAAGTTGTAGGTGCGGATGCGTTCCGAGCGGTCCCCCGAGCCCACCTGACTCTTGCGGTCGGCGGCGCGTTCGGCATCCAGGGCGGCGCGCTCCCGGTCGTACAGCCGGGCGCGCAGCACCTTCATGGCCTTGGCCTTGTTCTTGTGCTGCGACTTTTCGTCCTGCTGCGACACCACCAGCCCGGTGGGCAGATGGGTGATACGCACCGCGCTGTCGGTGGTGTTGACCGACTGGCCGCCGGGACCGCTGGAGCGGAACACGTCGATGCGCAGGTCCCTTTCGTCGATCTGGATGTCCACCTCTTCGGCCTCGGGCAGCACCGCCACCGTCGCCGCCGAGGTATGAATGCGGCCACCGGCCTCGGTCTGGGGTACCCGCTGAACCCGGTGAACCCCGGACTCGAACTTGAGCCGGGCAAACACGCTGCGCCCGGTGATGGACGCGGTGGCCTCCTTGTAGCCGCCGATCCCGGTCTCCGAGACATCCATGGTCTCGAAGCGCCAGCCATGCAGCCCGGCAAAGCGGCGGTACATCTCGAACAGCGAGGCCGCGAACAGCGCCGCCTCCTCGCCGCCGGTGCCGGCCCGCACTTCGAGGATGGCGTTCTTCTCGTCGGCCTCGTCCTTGGGCAGCAGCAGCACCAGGGTCCGCCGCTCCAGCGCCGGCATGGCCCGGGTCAGCACCTGAAACTCCTCCTCGGCCAGCGCCCGCATCTCGGGATCGGTGGCCGGGTCGGCGATCAGCGCCGCCAGATCGCCGGCCTCGGCACGCGCCCCGCGCACCCGGGCGATTGCCTCGGCAATGGGCGTCAGATCGGCGTATTCCTTCGACAGGCGCGCGAACGCCGGGGCGTCGGTGACGCCGCGGGCAAGCGTGTCGCGCAACTCGTCGTAACGGGCAGAGAGCCGGTCGAATTTCTCATCCAGGTTCATGGTACCCTGCCCACTGTTCATCATCCTCTGGCGCCGGCGGCACCGGACTCGACCGGTCACCACCCCTGTTGTCCCCGTCGTCGTCTCCGGCGGCCGGCTCCAGGGCAAACAGCGTGCCCAGCAGCCGCTCCGCCGCCGCCCGCTCGGCCCGACCGGCGCCGTCCGTCCCGGCGGCCAGCCGCCGCAACGCCTCGCAGGGCTGGTGCAGCAGCCGGTTGACCAGCCGGCGGGTCGCCTCTTCGGCACCGGCACCGCCCGCCTCGGCCAGGACCCGGCGGCGGACCGCCTCGAAGTGACCGCGCAGTGCCGCCACCGCCGGCGTCGCGGCCCGTTCGGCCCGCTCGCGGCAGAACCCCGCCACCGCCTGATCCACCAGGGTCCAGGCCGCCGCCGCCGCGGCCTCCCGGCTGCCCCGCCCCCGCAACGCCACCCGCTCCAGATCGCCGAGATCATAGACGAAGGCGATCTCCATCTCGCCGACCGCAGGCTCGACATCGGTGGGCAGAGCGGCGTCGATGATGAACACCGGCTGTCGCCGCCGCCGCAACGCCACCGCCACCGACTCGGCGCTCAGGATATAGCGCCCCAGCCCGACCGCCGTCACCACGATATCGGCCCCGGCCAGGACCGTGTCCAGTGTCGCGAACGGCGCATAGTGGCAGCCGAGCCGCCGTGCCGCGGCCTCGGCCCGGGCGTCCGCCGGCGTCATCACGGTCAACCCGCCCAGGCCGGCGCTGCGCAGCCGTTGAACCATCAACTGGCCCATGTCGCCAAGGCCGAGCAGCAGCCCCTGGCGCCGCCCAAGGTCACCATGGAGATCCCGGGCGATGTCCACCGCCGCCGCGGCAATGGAGGTCGGACCCTCGGACAGCGCGGTTCCGGCCCTGACCCGCTTGGCCACCGCGAACGCCGCCCGCATCACCGCGTCCAACTCGGACCCGACCATGCCCGCCGCCACCCCCTGGCGATAGGCCGCCTTGACCTGCCCCAGCACCTCCGGCTCACCCACCACCTGACTGTCCAGGGACGCCGCCACCGCGAACAGATGACGGACCGCCGCCGGCCCGGTCAGAATGCGGAGCTGGTCGGCCAGCCCGGCCACCGGCAGGCCGACCCGCCCCGCCAGCACCGCCGCCACCGCCGCCGCCGCCGGCTCGGGCTCGGGATCGGCGGCAATCACCTCGACCCGGTCGCAGGTGGCAAGCCATACCGCCTGCCCGAGCCCGGCCAGGCGCAGCCGCGCCAGCAGCTCCGGCACCTCGGCCGGCTCGGCAGACAGGGCGTCGCGCACCGCACCGGTCCAGGTACGGTGGCTGACGCCAACGACGACATAGCCGGCGCTCACCGGTCCCACCCGAAAAAGAAGGCGGCGGCTATCCCTTGCGCGCCTGTTCGACCATCCGCTTGAGCGTCGGCAGATCCAGGGCGCCGGGGTAGACCTCGTCACCGACCACGAAGGCCGGGGTGCCACGGATCGCCAGGCTTTCGGCCAGTTCATGGGCGGCCTTGAGGATGGCGGTAATGTCCGGCTTCGCCATGTCGGCCTTCAGCCGGTCAACGTCCAGCCCCACCGAACGCGCCACGTTCAGCACCACCTCTTCGCTGAGTTGGCCACGGGTGGCCAGCAGCGCGTCGTGAAACGGCTCGTACTTACCCTGGGCACGCGCGGCCAGCGCCGCTTCGGACGCCACCACCGAACCCGGCCCGAGTACCGGAAATTCCTTGAGCACCAGCCGGATGTTGCCATCTTCCTTGAGCAGCGCCCGAAGACTGCCGTCCACCGATTTGCAGTAGGGACAGGCGTAGTCAAAAAACTCGACCACCGTCACGTCACCCTTGGGGTTGCCGATCACCGGCGTTTCGGCGTCGTCGAACAGGGCGGCATGGTTTTCCCGCAACGCCTTGCGCCGATCTTCGGCCTCGGCCTGATCCTGCTGCTCGTGCAGGGCGTTGGCCGCCTCGACCAGCACCTCGGGATGTTTGACCAGATAATCGTGGACCAGCTTTTCGATCTCCGTCTTCTGGGCTTCGCTGAACACGGGCGTCTCGGCCCGGACGGGCGATCCCGTCAGCAGGGCCACCATCAGCCCCAGGATCGCAACAAGGGAAAACCGGACGCCTGTCATCACCAACACTCCATATCGGATTCGGGCCATACTGGTATCATAGGCTCCTGTTGAAGTCCTGACTCAATGTCAGGCGCTCTGCGCCATTGCGATGTCGGCGCGTCCACATCCTTGCCCCTGGCGGGGCCGTGCCGGACCCGCCAGGGGGAGCAGTGGCACGGCAGAACCCTGGACTTAAGGTCATGCGGGTCCAGGCGCGTCACGCCTCAACGGAATCGCTCGGCCCGCAGTTGGCCTCCGCCACCGCCCTGGCCATGCCCGGGCGGGCCGAATCGCGGTTCGATCCGCATCGGGGCGTCGGCCTCGACGCTCAACGGCGGGCCACCCCGGGCCGGCCGCCGGCCGCTCCACCACCACAACAGCGCAAAGCCGCCGATGACGGCCGCGATCACGCCCACCACCCCGTCACGCAGCCACGCCGGCACCGTCAGAACCAGGGAGGACGCCCCGGTTGCGGCCGGCGACGGCGTTCCGTCCGGGAGCGCGGGTGGCGACAGTTCCGAGGCCGCGGTCACGGTGCCGCTGGGCGCCGCCTTCGGCACCGCGCCGCCGCCGGCCCCGGTGCCGCCGCCGTAGACCGGGGTATCGCCGGTGCCGCCGCCGGCCGCCACCCGCCCGCTGGGCGCGGCGTGGGGCGTGGGCGCCACCGCCTCGTGCCCGGCCGGCCCATGGGCGTGGCCGGGCGCCGCCAGATTGCCCACCGTCGCCCCGGCACCGTGACCGGCCATCAGTCTTGCGATGGTGGCGCCGTCAGGCTCGCCGGTCGCCGGCAACCCCACCGAACGCTGATAGGCCGACAGCGCCGCCCGGGTCCGGGGTGTCAACTCGCCGTTGGGCCGCCCGGGATCGAAGCCCTGTTCCTTGAGCCTCTGCTGGGCCCACTCCAGATCGGCCGACCCCTGGGGTCCGGCCACCGCCGGCCCGGCGCCCTGAACCGCCAGCAGCGCCAGTCCGAACACCATCGCCGGCACCGCCGCCCGCCAACCGCCGGCCCCTGTCGCTGTCGTCACCTGCCGTCTCCCGCCTGCGCCCTCGCCGCGGCGCAGCATAGCCCCCGGATTCCGCCGGGTACAATGGCCGCCTGCCCGCCGCACTCCGGGGTTGTCGCCAACGCCGGCCTTGCCGGAGCGGGGTTTTTCGCCATGATCTCTTGCGGTCCCGGTTGCCGTGGTCGGACCCGGAACCCCGGAAACACCTTCAAGAACCCGTCGCGAACCGAGGACCTGTGGTGAACGCCTTGCTTGCTCTCACCGGTGCGGTGGATTTCGCCGCCCGCAAACACATCGACCAGCGGCGCAAAGGCGTGCGGGCCGAGCCCTATTTCAACCACCTGTCCGAGGTCGCGCGGTTGCTGGCCGAGGCCACCGGCGGCAGCGACCCGGAACTGGTGATCGCCGGCCTGCTCCACGACATCCTTGAGGATACCGGCACCAGCCGCGCCGAACTTGAAGCCGAATTCGGTCCCACGGTGGCGACGCTGGTGGCCGAGGTCACCGACGACAAAAGTCTGCCGAGCCTGGAACGCAAGCGGCTTCAGATTCTTCACACCCCCGAGCGGAGCGTCCGGGCAAGGCTGATCAAGCTTGCCGACAAGACCAGCAACCTGCGCGGCCTGATCTCCAGCCCGCCCGCCGGCTGGTCCCTGGACCGCCGGCGCGAATACGCCGAATGGGCCTTCGCGGTGGTCGCCGGCTGCCGCGGCCTCAACCGGCGGCTCGAGGACTGGTTCGACGAAGCCTATCGGGACGGCGTCGCCCATTTGGGTGGCGCTGTTCCCGACGGCCCCTGTGGCGACCGCGACGCCTCGCCGGTCATGGCCACGGCGTCGCCGCTCACGGTCTCAACCGTCGTCACCGCGGGAACCGCGGGAACGTCCCCGGGCGCCGCCACCGGCACGAACAGGTCACCCAGCCGGCCATAGCGACCGCGGACATAGAGCAGCGGATGACCGTCATGCTGCCAGTCCAGGCTCTGGACCCGGCCGACCACGATGACGTGGTCGCCGCCGTCGTGGATCGCCTCGGTGGTGCAATGCAGATGCGCAAGGCAGCCGGCCAGCAGCGGCGTCCCGTCATCGTGGCGGCCGGCGGCCACGCCGGTCCAGCGCCGCTGGCTGTCGGACCGGGCAAAGTGCATCGACAGCGGCGCCTGATCCTCGGCCAGCACGTTGACCGCAAAGCTCCGGGTGGCGATCATGTCCGGGGACAGGCGCGAGCTTCGGGCGAGGCAGAACAGCACCAGCGGCGGCTCCAGAGACACCGACGCGAAGGAGTTGATGGTCACCCCGAACGGCTCGCCGCCGTCGGCCGACGCGGCCGTGACCACGGTAATGCCGGTCGCAAAGCAGCCCATGGCACGGCGAAAGGTCTTGACATCAAAGCTCATGGCGACGACACAGTTCCCTAAGACTCCGGGGCGGCTCCGGGATGGGGGCGGATTATCCCAGCCGGGACGCCGGCGCAAGCGGTAAGTGGCGGCCCCAGCCGACCCGTCGCATCATCGGACCGCCCTCTTCGTCCACGAAGTAACAGCGCACCGGTCCATGCTCCCGATCATCGGCTTCGCCGTCGTCATTGTCTCCGTCATAGGCGGCTACGTTCTGAACAGCGGCCATATCGCGGTGCTGTGGCAGCCGTTCGAATTCCTGATCATCCTGGGCGCCGCCGCCGGCGCCTACGTCACCTCCAACACCAGCACCATCCTGGGCCTGACCGGCAAGGAACTCGGGCACCTGCTGGCCGGACCGAAATACAAGAAAGAGCACTACCTTGAATTGCTGACGCTGCTATTCCAGGTTTTTAAGATCGCAAAAACCAAGGGACTGCTCGCGCTTGAACAGCATATCGAAAAGCCCGAAGAAAGCCCGCTGTTCCAGCAATTTCCCAAATTTTACGGAAACCATCACGCGGTTTCGTTCGTTTGCGACTATCTGCGGCTGATGTCTCTGGGCGCCGACAATCCCCATCAGCTCGGCGACCTGCTGGACGAGGAACTGGATGCCCATCATTACGAATACATGCGGGTCGCCGAAGCTCTCCAGTCGGTGGCCGACGGGATTCCCGCGCTTGGCATCGTCGCCGCGGTGCTGGGCGTGATTCACACCATGGGTGCGATCACCGAACCGCCCGAGGTGCTGGGCCACCTGATCGGCGGCGCGCTGGTCGGCACCTTTTGCGGGGTGTTCTTCGCCTATGGGTTCATCGGTCCGATGGCCTCCGGCCTCAAGGCGATCTACGCCACCGAGTTCAAGTATTTCCAGTGCATCAAGGCCGGACTGCTGGCCCATCTCAGTGGCTACGCGCCGGCCATCTCGGTGGAATACGCCCGCAAGGTCCTGCCGTCGGAACTCCGGCCCAGCTTCACCGAGGTTGAAGAGGCGACGGCGGCGCTACCGCCAGCTTAAGAGGAGGGCCGCCGGTGGCCGGCAAGCCGGGCGACAGGGAACTCGCCCCGATCATCATCAAGAAAAAGAAGATAAGCCACGGCGGCGGCCACGGCGGCGCCTGGAAGGTCGCTTACGCCGACTTCGTCACCGCGATGATGGCGTTCTTCTTGCTGCTGTGGCTGCTCAACGTCGTGACCAGCGACCAGAAACGCGGCATCTCGGACTATTTCGCCCCGGCCAGCGTCTCCCGGGAAAGCAGCGGCAGCGGCGGCGTGCTGGGCGGCCAGTCGCTCACCGTCCAGGGCGCGCTGGTCTCTCCGACCTCGCCGCTGGCGGCCGACGTGCCGGGGGTCGGACCGCCCGGCTTCGCCGCCGAGGAGTCCGAGAACGCCGAGGATAGCGGCGACAGCAGCAGCAAGAAAGATGAAAAGAGCGGCAAGAGCCAATCGTCCGGCGCCTCCAATGTCAATAAAAAGCCGGGAGAATCCGATAAGGATTTTCTCGAGCGGCTGAACAAACAGGCGGAAAAACTGGGGATTCCGGGCAAGCAGGTGTCGGAGCGACTCGACGATTTCATGCGCCGGCTGTTTGAGTCGTCGCCAAATTACCTGAGGCAACGGGCCGACGAAGGCCGCATGGACTATCAACGGCGGATGGACCAGGCCGCCCATGACCTCAACCTGCCGGGCCAGCAACCCGGCGAATCGCTGGCCGACTTCGTCAAGCGGGTGGGCGAGGCCACCGAGCAGATGCACAAGAGCCAGCAGGAGACCGAACAGTTCCAGGAGGCCGCGACCAGCATCCGCCAGGCGATCCAGTCGATTCCCGAGCTTAAGGAGCTGGCCAAAAGCCTGGTGATCGACACCACGCCCGAAGGTCTGCGCATCCAGATCATCGACCAGGAACAGACCACCATGTTCGCGGCCGGCAGTTCCCAGATGGAACCCCAGGCCAAGGCGCTGATGGCGCTGGTGGCCAAGGCCATCGGCGACCTGCCCAACAAGCTGTCCATCGCCGGGCATACCGACTCCTCGCCGTTCACCCGGGGCGGCGGACGCGACAACTGGGACCTGTCCACCGAACGGGCCAATGCCAGCCGGCGGGCATTGGAGGCGGCCGGCATCGACGACTCGCGAATCACCGACATCGTCGGCCGGGCCGACCGGGACCTGCTGTTTCCCAACGACCCGAACTCGCCCCGGAACCGGCGGATCAGCATCGTGCTGATCCGCGAGGCCAAACCGGCCGCCACGCCGCCGCCGGCGGCCGGCGGCGGTTGACCGGGACCCAGGCCGTCGGCGCGGCCGGCACCGGAAGCGCAGAATCGGGACCTGCCATCAGGGACTTGCAGACGGTTCATAAACGGACTCTAATGGACGCCTTCGCGGCATGGTCCGCAGTTGGCTCTTGGGAGAGGTGGCGCAGTGACAGCAACCGAGCACCGCTCTGACGATCTGCTGGCCCGGTACGATCAGGCCGGTTTCTACGATGAGTTGTTCGGCGGACGTGACCAGCCGGCGCCGCATACCGCCCTGATTCGGAAGCGGCTTTCGGCACTCGCGTTCGAAGATATACACCGCCGGTCCGAAGACGCCGCCCGCGAACTCTACAATCTTGGCATCACCTTCCTGGTCTATTCGGAGCAGGAGGCGGTGGACCGCATCCTGCCCTTCGACGTGATCCCCCGGGTGATTTCGGCCCGGGAATGGACCCATCTCGAGGCCGGTATCGTGCAGCGGGTGACCGCGCTCAACCTGTTCCTGCGGGACATCTATCACGATCGCAAGATCATTCGCGACGGCCTGATCCCCGAGGATCTGGTGATCGGCAATTCCAATTACCGGCCGCAGATGATCGGGCTCAAGGTCCCGTTCGACACCTATATCCACATCATGGGCGTGGATCTGGTCCGGGACGGCGCCGGCACCTTCCGGGTCCTCGAAGACAACGGCCGGGTTCCTTCGGGCGTGTCCTATGTGGTGGAAAACCGCCACATGATGCAGCGGGTCTTCCCCGACCTGATGCAGGACCTCGGCATCCGCCTCGTCGATAACTACGGCCAGAAGCTGCTTCAGGCCGTCTCGGAAATCGCGCCCGGCAATCTGTCCGAGCCGCGGGTGGTGCTGCTGTCCCCGGGTTCCTACAACTCGGCCTATTTCGAGCACATCTTTCTGGCCCGGGAAATGGGCGTGCCGCTGGTCGAGGGCCGGGATCTGGTGGTTCAGGACGACCGGGTCTACATGAAGACCACCAATGGTCTGGCGGTGGTCGATTCGATCTATCGCCGGATCGGCGACGACTTCCTTGACCCCCGCGCCTTCAATCCCGACAGCCTGCTCGGCGTTCCGGGCATCCTGGATGCCTACCGCAAGGGCAATGTCGCGCTGGCCAACGCCATCGGCACCGGGGTTGCCGACGACAAGGCGGTTTATTGCTACGTGCCGCGGATGATCAAATACTACCTTGGCGAGGAGGCGATCATCCCCAATGTCGAGACCCATATCTGCCGCGAGCCGGACGGGTTGGCCTACACCCTCGACAATCTCGAAGATCTGGTGGTCAAGCCGGTGGGCGAGGCCGGTGGCTACGGCATCACGCTGGGACCGCTGGCGTCCCGGGAGGAGCTGGCCGACTGCCGGGCCAAACTGCTGGCCGACCCATCCAATTACATCAGCCAGCCGATGATCCCGTTGTCGGTCTGCCCGACCCTGACCGAGTCGGGGGTCGAGCCCCGGCATGTGGACCTTCGGCCGTTCGCGGTCACCGGCCGCCAGACCTGGGTCCTGCCGGGAGGGCTGACGCGCGTGGCCATGCGCAAGAACACCTTCATCGTCAATTCTTCCCAGGGCGGCGGTTCCAAGGATACCTGGGTTTTGGAGGATACTTCGCCGTGAACAATCTGCTGGCCCGCTACGCAGAAAGCATTTTCTGGATGGCGCGTTACATGGAACGGGCCGAAAATCTGGCGCGCATTCTCGACGTTCATGAAACTTTCAGCCGCGACATTCATGGCTTCAAGAACTGGCATACCATCGTGAAGCTGAACGGCGACGACCGCCGTTTCTTTGAACGCTACGACACCGCCTCGGCGGACAACGTGCTGCGCTTCTACGTTCTCGACGCTCAGAATCCGACCTCCATCGTCTTCGCCGTGCGGGCGGCCCGGGAAAACGCCCGGACTCTGCGGCCATGGATCAGCACCGAGATGTGGGCGCAAATCAATCTGCTCCACAACAAGGTGCAGGCGCTGGAAGCCAAGGACATCGCGCTACCCAATCTCACTCACCTCTGTAGCGAGATCAAGGAAGCCTGCCAGACCCATTCCGGTATCACCGAAGGCACATTCTATCGGGACGAGGGCTGGTACTTTTACCTTCTCGGTAAATTCATCGAACGCGCCGACCAGACCACCCGGCTGCTGGATATCGGCTACTTCGCCATCATGGGGCCGGTGCCCGACCCCCGGGCCGCCCAGGACTTCATCCATTGGCACGCCCTGCTCCGCTCGCTGGCCGGGTACCACGCCTTCCGCCGGGTCTACCCCCGCGGCATGTCGCCCGCGGCGATTGCCGGGTTCATTCTCTACAATGAAAGCTTTCCGCGCTCGGTGGCGCTGTGCGTCCGCGAAATCAACGCGGTCTTGACGCGCCTCAAGTCCCGGTACAAACTAAGGGGTGGAAGCGTGGCGATGGAGCGGATCGACGAAATCCTGGCGGCTCTGGCATCCCGATCGATTGACCGCGTGATTGAGGACGGCCTGCACGAATACCTTGACTGGTTGCAATTACGACTGTCGGACGTCACCTCAGAGTTGTCTCAGTCGTTCTTCGGCCAGGCGCCGTCGGAGGAGAACCAGCAACAGGGGGTCTGATGTCGGTCATCCCGCCGAGGCAACGTCCGCTTCAACAGTTCTTCCGGTCCGGGCCGATGCCCTGCCCGTACCTGTCCGGGCGGGTCGAGCGCAAGTTGTTCACGCGCCTGATCGGGCCTTATGCCTCGGAAGTCAATTCGACCCTGTCCCGGGCGGGCTTTCGCCGCAGCCATGACATCGTCTATCGCCCGGTCTGTCCGGCCTGCAACGCCTGCATCCCGGTCAGGATTCCCGTCGGCGATTTCGCTCCGAACCGGTCGCTGCGCCGGGTGCTGCACCGGAATGGCGGCGTCCGCATCACCGAAGTTGCGGCGGCGGCGACGGCCGAACAGTTCGGCCTGTTCGCGGCCTATCAGCGGGAGCGCCACAGCGACAGCGACATGGCGCGGATGAGCCTCGCCGACTTCGTCGCCATGATCGATGACGGCCGCTCCGACACCACCCTGTTCGAAGCGCGCGACGACGATGACCGTCTGATCGGATGCATCCTCACCGACCGGCTGGCCGACGGCTTTTCCGCGGTTTACAGCTTCTTCGATACCACCGGGCCTCACCGCAGCCTCGGCAGCTACCTGATCCTGACGCTGGTCGAGCGGTGCCGGTGGGAGTCACTGGGATACGTCTATCTCGGCTATTGGATCGAGGGCAGCCGGAAGATGGCCTACAAGGCCCGTTTCCGGCCGCTGGAAGCCCTTGGCCGCGATGGCTGGTACCGGTTGCCGGTGCCGGCCGACGATGAAGGGAACGCGCCATGACCACGATTGCTTCGACATCGGCAGGATACGGCATCCAGACCCTGCTTCAGCAGACCTCGGGAACCACGGCGGGGGCGATTTCCGGCACCACCACCAACTCGACCCTGGCCGGGGTCGCCGGCCTGTTGCAGGGCAACAGCGGCGCCAGTTCCGGCATCTTCGGGGCGCTTTCGGGCACCGCCACCCCAAACAGTACGGTCAACATCTTCAGCGCCCTCGGCGCCAACAGCTCCATCTCAGGCATCCTCAAGGAGCACCAGACGGCAAAGCCGGTCAACCCCAATCTGGGCAATAACCTGGATGTCACGGTTTAGCCGAAGCGCCGGGACCGCGTTTTGTATCGGGGGCTTTGTCCTGGACCCACCAAGGGCGGCGGCGGTGCGGAGCCCTGGACCTGGGTGAGGAGTGTCCGGCGGCATCATGTCCCTGCCGGGGAGTATGGGCGCCCCCTTCGTGAGACGATTGGTCGCAGGGCTCATTGCCGGGGCTCCCATGACCTCAGGTCATGAAGCTTTCGCGTCCGCCATCCCATCTCTTCACCGAATGGAAAGGGAATCGGGCGCGGAGTAGTACCTGACAACCGCATCCTGAATGAAAGAAATGATGCGGGCGACCCAAGACAGGACGACGACCATGGCAACGGTCATTCCTTCGGACAGGCTCCCGCAGTCGGGCAGCGAGTGCGAACCGTTTCTTGCCCATATCTGGCATCGGGCAAGCGACGCCCTGCACGTCTGGCACGAGCGGGCCGTGGCTAGACACGAGCTGGCCGAGTTGGACGATTACATCCTGCGCGACATCGGTATGACCCGCGGCGACGTGATGCGCGAAGCCGACAAACCATTCTGGCAACCGTGAGCCCCAAACGCCATGCCTGACCGCCCGGCCGCCCCGATCGTGGTTCACAGCCTGAGGGAGGCGGAGGCTGCGCTGGCCGCGGCGGTCGCCCTGGGATGCCCGGTGACGCTGGTCAGCGCGCCGGCGGCCGGCGCCCATGGCGGTGCCGGCTGGTTTTGCGCGCTGGTCGACGCCGCTCGCGCCGATCATCCGGCGGCGGTGGTGACGGCAATCTTTGACTGCGCCGACCTGCCCGGTTGCGCCCAGGCCGCTATCCGCGCCGGGGTGCCCGATCTTTGCTTCACCGGCAGCCCGGACCTGTTCAGCCGGCTCTCGGCCATCGCCGCTGCCGCGGGCGTTCGCCTCCACGACGCCAACACTTTCGCCGGACCGCGACTGGATCTGCGGAACGTCGCCGATCCGGTGGCGGCCTGCCGGCGCTGGCTCGGCGGATGATCGGGACGGCCGGTTCCCAGGGCGGTTCGCCCCCAGGTTCCCAGGGCGGTTCGCCCCCAGGTTCCCAGGGCGGTTCGCCCATGGCAATGTTTGCAACGGCGCCAACCGTTGGGCTATGACTTTGCGCAAAACTCGCCATCACCAAAAAGGATACGGGCACCATGCACATCACACCGCGGGTCAGGGAAATCCTGTCGTACTATGAAAGCGACAACGCCGGCACCAAGGGCAACCTGGCCCGGATTTTGATGGAAGGCCGCCTCGGCGGGACCGGCAAGGTCGTCATCCTGCCCGTGGACCAGGGCTTTGAGCACGGCCCGGCGCGCAGCTTCGCCCCCAATCCCGCGGGCTATGACCCGCACTATCATTTCCAGTTGGCCATTGATGCCGGGCTGAACGCCTTCGCCGCGCCGCTGGGCCTGCTCGAGGCCGGGGCGTCGACCTTTGCCGGGCAGATTCCCACCATCCTGAAGATGAACAGCGCCAACAGCCTGTCGCGTCAAAAGGAAGATGCCGATCAGGCCGTGACCGCTTCGGTGGACGACGCCCTGCGCCTGGGCTCGGCCGCCATCGGCTTCACCATCTATCCCGGCTCCGACGCCATGTACGACCAGTTCGAGGAGATTCGCGAACTGGCCGCGGAGGCCAAGGCGGTGGGTCTTGCGGTGGTGGTGTGGTCGTACCCGCGCGGCGGCGTCGTCACCAAGGCCGGCGAGCTGGCGGTGGACGTGATCGCCTATGCCGCCCACATGGCGGCGCTGCTGGGCGCCCACATCATCAAGGTCAAGCTGCCGAGCGCCGATCTTGAGAACGCCGAAGCCCGGAAGGTCTACGAGTCCCGGCAGATTCCGGTGGCCACGCTGCCCGAGCGGGTCGCCCACATCATGCAGTCGTCGTTCAACGGCCGCCGCATCGTGGTGTTCTCGGGCGGCGCCGCCAAGAGCGAGGACAGCGTTTACGACGACGCCCGCGCCATCCGCGACGGCGGCGGCAACGGCTCGATCATCGGCCGCAACAGCTTTCAGCGGCCACGGGAAGACGCGCTGAAGCTGCTCGACCGGTTGGTGCGCATCTATCTGGGCCAGGAATAGCCCTTCCGGTTCCGACCGGGGCGGGCGGAGGCCGGAACTCCGCCCCCCTTCCTGCCTGCCCGTTCACGGATGCCTTCGCCGATGCCCACGACCCCCGCCTGCCGCCTGTATCTGGTCACGCCGCCGGACCTGGAGCCATCGGTCTTCGCCCCCGTGCTGGCGGCGGCGCTGGATGCCGGTGACGTGGCCTGCGTACAGCTCCGGCTCAAGCTGGCCGACCGCGACACCGCCGCCCCGGCCGACGTCCTGCGCCGCGCCTGTGACGTGCTGCGGCCGGTGGCCCAGGAACGCAACGTCGCCTTCGTGCTCAACGACCGCCCGGACATCGCCGCCGAGACCGGCTGCGACGGCGTTCATATCGGCCAGAGCGACACCCCGTATCAGGAGGCCCGCCGGCTGGTCGGGGCCGACGGCATCGTCGGGGTCAGTTGCCACGACAGCCGCCATCTGGCCATGGTCGCCGGCGAGCAGGGGGCCGACTATGTGGCGTTCGGCGCCTTTTTTCCCACCGGCACCAAGGGAACACCGTACCGGCCGGAGCCCGGGATTCTCGAGTGGTGGAGCAGCCTGATGGAGATTCCGTGCGTCGCCATCGGTGGCATCACCCCCGACAACTGTGGACCGCTGGTCCGCGCCGGCGCTGATTTTCTTGCGGTGGTCACCGCGGTATGGAACCATCCCGACGGCGCTGCCGCCGCCGTCCGCGCCTTCAACCGGGCGATCGCCGAGGCCGGATAACCGCCCCCCACCTGCCGTTAAGGGAGATTGCCGCCAATGACCGAGACCCTGACCGCCGTCATGCTCGAAGACGTGGACGGCAAGCCCAAGGCATCGTTCAAGTCCCTGACGCTGGCCGACCTGCCCGACCACGATGTGCTGGTCGATGTCGCCTGTTCCACCGTCAATTACAAGGACGGGCTGGCCCTGACCGGCAAGGGCAAGATCGCGCGCAAGCTGCCGATGGTCTGCGGCGTCGATCTTGCCGGCACCGTCGCCGAGTCGCGCTCCCCCGACTGGCGGCCGGGCGACCGGGTGGTGGTCAACGGTTGGAACCTCTCGGAAACCGAGTGGGGCGGCTACATCCAGAAGCAGCGGGTCAAGTCCGAATGGCTGGTCCGCGTCCCCGACGCCTTCACACTGGCCGAGGCCATGGCCATCGGTACCGCCGGCTACACCGCCATGCTCGCGGTACTGGCGCTGGAGCAACTGGGGGTGCGGCCCGATGGCCGGGAGGTGCTGGTCACCGGTGCCGCCGGTGGCGTCGGTTCCATCGCGGTGGCGCTGCTGGCCGGGCTGGGTTACCGGGTCACCGCCTCCACCGGGCGCGCCGAGACCCTGGACTACCTGAAGGGGCTGGGGGCCACCACCATCATCGACCGGGGCAGCCTGCTGGAAAAGGGCCTGCCGTTGCAGCGCGAACGCTGGGCCGGGGCCATCGATTCGGTGGGGGGCGTGACGCTGGCCAATGTCATCGCCCAGACCGCGCGCCAGGGTGCGGTGGCGGTATGCGGTCTGGCCGGCGGCGCCGACCTGCCCGGCTCGGTGTTCCCGTTCATCCTGCGGGGGGTATCGCTGGCCGGCATCGATTCGGTGCTGGCGCCCCGGGCCAAGCGCGAACTGGCCTGGGCGCGGCTGGCCACCGACCTGGACCGGGCCAAACTCGACGCCATGACCACCATCGCCCCGTTCACCCAGGTCTTCGATCTGGCCGAGGCCATCGTCAAAGGCCAGATTCGGGGCCGCACGGTCATCGACGTCCGCGCCACCCTCACCGCCTGACGTCGTCCCGGGGTCCGGGGCCGTCCGGCCCCGGTGGGGTCCGGGGGCAACGCCCCGGGAAACATGAGGCGCCACGCCACCATGACCCGAACCCGCCTGCTCCTCGCCCAACTGGCGATCCTGTTGCTGGCCCTGGCCCTGGCCACCGCCGGCACCGTGCTGCTGGCGGGCAGGCCGCCGCCGGCCTACGATCTGGCGACGCTGAACGCCTGGGCGCCGGTCAAGGAGGCCGGTCCCAGCACCCGGCTGCTGGCCGAGGGCGTCACCCGGCTGGCCGGTCCCGACCGGGAGCCCGCGCCCGACTGGTTCACGGTCGAGGACCGGCAGGTGCTCGACCAGGCCGAAGCGGCGTTGCGGGCCAACCACCTTCAGGAGGGCCTGGGCCACCTGATGGTGCTGAGCAGCCACCTGGAGCAGCGTGGCAAGACGCTGACCGACTTCCTGCCGCTGGTCGCCCCCGACCTTGCCGCCTGGCTGGTGGCGGCCTATTTCGCGCCGGTGTTGCTTGGCCTGCTGCTGGTGGCCGTGACCCTGCTGGTCTTCGCCCCCTGGCTGGCCCGGCGCCTGATCGACACCCTCAAGATGCTGGCTGGACTGGCGGTGGCCACGGTGGCGACCGCGCTCGCGGTCAGCCTGTGCGTGTCGCTGGCCGGACAGCCGGCCCTGGTGTTCACCCTGATCGAATACCTGACCTTGGTGGTGAGTCTGACCGGGCTCGGCAATCTCATCCTGCTGATCCGCACCCGCCGCCGCAACCTGCTGGCATCCCGGCCGAAACCGGCGCTGGCCGGGCCGGACGGTGGCGCGCCGCTGCCGCTTCCCGGCCGGCTTCGCAGCATCGGCCGCGTCACCAAGGGAGCGACGGCCCCGGATCAGAGGCCGCCGGGATTGCCGGGACGGTGACGTCCATGCTCCGGATCTCCCGTGGCCACCCCCCCGCCGGCGATCCGTACCCCCTTATCCCCTGGTTCGGACCTACCGGGACCGGCGTGGGGAGGGTGCCGGCCACCAGACTGGCCAGGATCCCCGCCTCAAATGCCTCAAGAGTCATGGCGGCCCGCCCCTTCCCGTCCCCCGTCCGGCCAACCGCACCTCTTAGGGTTACGGTCGGCCATCACGCGCCTACCGAATAGAGCCGTCATGGCAGCGAGGCAACGGAGGTTCGAGCCTCCGGGCACAAGCTCAGGGTGCGCCGTTCCGCGCAACAGAGGCTGAAACGGGCGGCGGCCCGCCCTTCCGGCCCCGCTTCCGACAGACAACCCTGCCGGGAGCGGGGCCGGAACACCGGCGCCCCGGTTGCCGGTCAGACCGCGGGCCGGCTGCGGATGTGGCAGTAGCCGCCGCCGGGGCGGAAGCGCGAGAGGTATCCGGGCAGGACCACCTCGGCGGGGGTCGGGGTAATGCCCAGCGCCTGAAGACCGAGAGCGGCGGCGCCGACCACGTTGTCGGTCCTGAGCAGTTCCACCTGATCGCGGGTCAGCATCGGGTTGGGCAGCTTTTCCAGGATCGCCGCCTGGAACTTCGCCACGCCCCACGGAATGTCGAGCAGCAGGCATGGCCTCTGGATTTCCGCCAGCAACAATTCCAGCACCTGCCGGAAGGTGTAGACCCGAGGCCCGCCCAACTCGTAGGTCTTGCCCGCGGCGTCGGCCTTGGCCGCGGTGGCGTCGTCGTCCAGCACCGCCGCGATGGCCTCGACCACATCGCCGACATAGACCGGTTGCAACCGGGTGTGTCCGCCGCCGATCAGCGGCAGGAACGGCGACACCAGCGCCATGGTCCCGAACCGGTTGAAGAACCCGTCTTCCGGGCCGAAGATGATGCTGGGCCGCAGGATGGTGGCCTCGGGAAAGCCTTCGAGCACCTTCAGTTCGCCCTCCGCCTTGCTCCGGGCATAGGCCGAGGCCGAATGACGGTCGGCACCAAGGGCCGACAGATGGACGAGGCGCCGGACCCCGGCCACGCCAGCGAGGCGGGCGATGCGCCCGGCCGCCTCGCCATGCACCTTGGGGAAGGTCCAGCGACCGCTTTCGTACAAGATGCCGATCAGATTGACCGCCTGATCGGCTCCGGCCAGCGCCGTCGCCACCGACCGGTCGTCGAAGATATCCACCGCCGTCGGCACGATCTGCCCAACCTCACCCGCGGTCTTGAGGAAGGCGGCCTGCCCGGGATGGCGGCACGCAACCCGGATGATGGCGGCTTCCTGCCGTGCCAGACGTCCCACCAGATGCCGACCGACGAAGCCACTGCCCCCGAACACGGTAATGATCCGGTTCCGATTACCCATCACGTTTCCCCCAGCCCGACGACGTCCCAAATGACGCCCACATCTCGGAGCGGCATTTTAACCAGATCGCCGGAGTGCCGCCAGTGCCGACCACCGGCCGGTGTCGCGAAAACCTGCCCCCGAAAAACCGTTCCCAAAGCCGGCCACAAAAGCTGTTGACAGGGCCGGACCGGAAGCGTAGGAACTCGCCCCACACAAGACCCCACAAGGCCCAGGTGGCGGAATTGGTAGACGCGCAGGTTTCAGGTACCTGTGGCAGAAATGTCGTGGAAGTTCGAGTCTTCTCCTGGGCACCACTGTTCACGTAGCCGTCCGCTCTGAGTGACAGGGATGCGGACGGTCTCGGCGGGTCGGGGCCGCTTGCGTCCGGGACGCCAGCCTGTCGCCTCCGGGCGGCATTTCTCGCTGACTTTGCGGAGGCCGGAGCATGCCGATCGATCTGCATGACGGCGACCTGCCCAACGGCCTGAGCTGGGGTGATGCGGTCGCCATCGACACCGAAACCATGGGGCTCAATCCCCATCGCGACCGGCTGTGCCTGGTCCAGTTGTCGGCGGGCGACGGCACCTGCCACATCGTCCAGTTTCGTGGTGACGACTATCGTGCGCCCAACCTGCGGCGACTGCTGACCGACCCGGGCGTCACCAAGATATTCCATTTCGCGCGATTCGACCTTGCGGTGATCAAGGCGTATCTGGGTGTGATGGTCGGACCGGTTTATTGCACCAAGGTCGCGGCCCGGCTGGTCCGAACCTTCACCGATCGCCATGGCCTCAAGGACCTGTGCAGGGATCTGCTCGGCGTCGAGCTTTCCAAGCAACAGCAGATGTCCGACTGGGGCGCGGCCGAGCTGACGCCGGAGCAGTTGAAATACGCCGCCAGCGACGTGCTGCACCTCCACGCCCTGCGCGCCCGGCTCCAGACCCTGCTCGAACGCGAAGGCCGGGTGGAGCTGGCCGAAGGCTGCTTCCGCTTTTTGCCGACCCGGGCGCAGCTCGACCTCGGGGGCTGGATCGACCCCGATATTCTCGAGCACTGAAACAAGCCGGCGTTTGACCGTCGCCGGCATCGGCGGCATAGTGGCGGCGGGCGGTGCCTGTCGGGTCCGCGGGCTTGTGTGACGGCCCGGGGGCCAGGCGGGTTACGAGTCCGGGCACCGGGGCCGCAGCCGTACCAAGCGACAATGCGTCAAACCATCGGATCACCTTGAGCGAAGTGCCCCCCTCCCCAACCGCCGCGGTTCCGTCCTCTGCCCCTGCCTCCGCCTCCGCGTTGTGGTCCGACGGCGAAGACGGTCGCGCCAGTGCCGTCCGCGTGCTGAAAATGGAGGCCGAGGCGCTGGTCCGGCTGGCCGGCAGCCTGGATGGGGCCATCGCCGAGGCGCTGGGCTGTCTTGCCGCCGTCACCGGCCGGGTGGTGGTGACGGGCATGGGCAAAAGCGGCCATATCGCCCGCAAAATCGCCGCCACCCTGTCCTCGACCGGCACCCCGGCGCTTTACGTCCATCCGGGGGAGGCCAGCCACGGCGACCTGGGCATGATCGCCCGCAATGACGGGGTGATCGCCCTGTCCAATTCCGGCGAAACCAGCGAACTCAGCGATATCGTCGCCTACACCCGGCGCTTTCGGATTCCGCTGATTGCGGTGACCCGCAACGCCGGCTCGACGCTGGCCGAACAGGCCGATGTCCTGCTGCTGCTGCCCACCGCCCCCGAAGCCTGCCCGCTGGGGCTGGCGCCGACCACCTCGACCACCATGATGCTTGGCCTGGGCGACGCGCTGGCCATCGCCCTCCTCGAACGCCGCGGCTTTTCCGCCGCCGACTTCCACCAACTGCACCCCGGCGGCCAGTTGGGACGGACGCTGCTCAAGGTTTCGGACATCATGCGGGCCGGTGGCGACCTGCCGCTGGCCCACATTCGCGACGTGATGGCCGAGGTCATCCTGGTCATCACCGCCAAACGCCTGGGCTGTGTCGGGATCGTCGGCGATGACGGCTGTCTGGCCGGGGTGATTACCGACGGCGACCTGCGCCGGCACATGAATCCCGGCCTGCTGGCGGCCGACGCCGGCGCGGTGATGACCTGCCGGCCGAAGACGATCCGTCCCAATGCTCTGGTGGCCGAAGCCATCGGACAGATGAACGAGCTGTCGATCACCAGCCTGTTCGTCACCGACGGCGGCCAGCCGGTGGGAATCATTCACATCCACGATTGTTTGCGCTCGGGAGTGGCGTGATCCATGGTCCTGCCCGCACCCCAGGAACCCAAGGACTCCACAGAGTCCCGGGAACCCCACGAGTCCCCGGGGCCGGCTGCCGCGCCCCGGTCCGGACGCCGGTCGGTGATGCCCAACTGGATGCGCCGCGGTCGCGGCCACGGCGCCTCCCGGGTGATCAGCCGGCACTACAGCCGGCTGGTGATCGGCCTCAAGGTCGGACTGCCCTTGCTGTCCCTGGTGATGATCGCCCTGATCGCGGTCTGGCCGTACCTGCGCGACGCCCAGCGGAACGCCGGCAAGATCGACAAGTCCCAGACCGCCATGATCAATGCCCGCTACTTCAGCCATGATCGCCAGGACCGGCCGTTTTCCATGACCGCCAAAAGCGCGCTGGAGGTGCCGGGCCAGACCAATCTGGTGGATCTGGTGGCTCCCGAAGCGGAGATGACCCAGACCAACGGCAGCTGGCTGACCGTCACCTCCGATCGCGGCCGGTACAACCAGGACGACGGTCGGCTGTTGATGCTGGACAAGGTCCATTTCCTGCGCGATGACGGTTTCGAGTTCGTCACCGACGAGGCCGAAATCGACACCAAGTCCGGGAACGCCTGGGGTGACCACAAGATCGTGGGCCAGGGTCCCTCGGGGGAAATCCACGCCGACGGCTTCGTCGCCGTGGACCACGGCAAGACCGTGACCTTTACCCATTCGGGAAGCGCCACGATGCTCAACGGCACCGGTGCCGCCGCCAAGACCACGCCCACGGCCCCACCCCCCAACCCCGTCGCCAACCACGACACGGCCAGGAACCACCCGACCAAGGATCACCCGGCCGGAGACCACGGGGCCGGAAACCACGGGGCCGACAAGGACCAGACCACCGGTAAGGGAACCGAGAGATGATGACCGCGTCACCCGCCCCCCACCGCCCGCCCGTCGCGCAGGCCGCCGTCTTCGCAGCGGTCCTGTTGCTGCTGGTGGCCGCCAATGCCCGTGCCGAAACCCAGGGCACCCCTGCGACCCCGGCGCCCGCCGCCGCCACTCCGGCCACGGCGGCCGGCAAGCCGGCAAAGCCCCCCAGGAACGGCGCCGGCGCACCCGCCGGAGCCGCCGCCGGGCCTGCGACGCCGGGCGGCCCCGGCAGCGCCACCAGCCTGCCCGGCGGCGCCGGCTCCAACAAGTTGCCGGTGGACGTCCAGGCCGACAACGCCATCGAGTGGCATCAGGATGAAAAGGCTTACGTGGCCCGGGGCAATGCCAGTGCCGTTCGCGGCACCACCACGGTCTATGCCGATGTCCTCACCGCCTATTACCGCGAAACCAAGGACAAGGGGACCAACGTCTACCGCATGACCGCCGAGGGCAATGTTCATGTGGTCTCGCCGTCCCAGCAGGTTTTCGGTGAACATGGCGTCTACGATACCGACCGGCAGCTCGGGGTCATGACCGGCGCCGGCCTCAAGCTGGTGACGCAAAGCGACGTGGTGACGGCCCGCGACAGCCTGGAATACTATGACAACACCAAGCTTGCGGTGGCCCGCGGCGATGCGATCGCGGTGCGCAACCTGAACCGGATGCGTGCCGACACCCTGGTTGCCCAGTTCAAGGAAGACGCCAACGGCAATCTGGTGATGGAGCGACTCGACGGCATCGGCAACGTGCTGATCACCACCCCGACCGATGTGGCGCTGTGCGACCGCGTGATGTACTCGATCAGCACCGACGTAGCGGTGCTGATCGGCGACGTCAAGATCACCCGTGGCGACGATCAGGTCAACGGTGACGCCGCCGAAATGAATATGAAGACCCACGTCAACCGGGTGCTGAGCGGTGGCCGGCGGGTCGAGGGTCTGCTGACGCCCCAGCAAACCGACCAGAACCAGACTCAGAAGCCGGGGACGGACGCCAAGGGCGGCAAGGCCGGCAAAACCAGCACACCCACGGCCGCCACAACCCCGCCGGCGGCCCCCCAACCGGCACCGGTGGCCCCGGCCGCGGCCTCGACGGCCCCCCCCGCACCCGTCCCGCCCAAGGCTCCGAACACCCCCTCGACCACCTATTGAGCCCCACCACCTTGCCAGGGGAGACCGTAAGAGAGCATGGCCCACCGCCTCACCCCCACCCTGGATCCGTCACCCGGTCCAGGCCCGGGTTTGCCTGCCGGGACCGACGGGTCGGTGCCCCTGCACCTCACCACCGGACTGGTTGCGCATAATCTGGGCAAGAGCTTCAAGCAACGCCCGGTGGTCCGTGGCGTCAGCGTCTCGGTCCAGCGGGGCGAGGCCGTTGGCCTGCTCGGCCCCAACGGCGCCGGCAAGACGACCTGTTTTTATATGATCACCGGCCTGATCTCGGCGGACTACGGGACCATTGTCCTGGATGGCCAGGACATCACGGCGCTGCCCATGTACCGGCGGGCACGGCTCGGCATCGGCTATCTGCCCCAGGAGGCGTCGATCTTCCGGGGCCTGAGTGTGGAAAACAACATCCGCGCCGTGCTGGAAGTGGTGGAAAAGAACCGCGACGCCCGTGAGGCCATGCTCGACGAGTTGCTCGCCGAATTCTCCATCACCCACCTGCGTCGGGCACCGGCGCTGGCGCTTTCCGGCGGTGAACGCCGCCGCGTCGAAATCTCGCGGGCGCTTGCCACCCAGCCCCACTTCATCTTGCTGGACGAACCGCTGGCCGGCATCGATCCCATCGCGGTCAATGAGATCCGGGAACTGATCAGCCATCTGCGCGACCGGGGCATCGGCGTTCTGATCACCGATCACAACGTCCGGGAAACCCTCGACATCGTCGACCGGGCATACATCATGCATGAAGGTGTGGTATTAATGGCGGGCGCGCCCGCGGACATCGTGGTCCATGAGGATGTCCGAAGAGTCTACCTGGGCGAGCGTTTCAGCCTGTAAGCGCCTCCCATAGGCAACGTATCCACCATGACGCTTTCGCAACGCCTTGATTTACGACAGTCTCAGACCCTTGTTATGACGCCGCAGTTGCAGCAGGCGATCAAGCTGCTGCAACTTTCGAATTTGGAATTGATTGAATACATCGATCGCGAGATCGAACAGAACCCGCTGCTGGACCGGATGGACGGTCCCGGCGGCAGCGGCGAGAGTGAGGGCGAGGGCGACGGCTTTGACCGGCCGGCGGGGGATGACGGTCAGTCCACGGCACCCGCCCCCTTCGATCCGCCACCGCGCGACACCGTGGAGCTGACCTCGGCCGAAACCCTGCCCGGCGCTGCCGAAGGCCCGCTGGACACCGACTTCGAGAATGTCTGGACCAATGGCAGCGCCGCCGAGAACGGGCTTGGCGATGGCGAAACGCTGGGCCAGTGGTCCAACGGCGGCGGCCACACCGGCTTCGACGACGGCGAGCCCAATCTGGAGCAGACCTTGCCGGGCGACCTCAGCCTGCGCGACCACCTCCATGGGCAGTTGAATGTCGACCTCTCCGACCCTGCCGACCGCCTGATCGGGGCGGCGCTGATCGATCTGCTGGACGATGCCGGCTACCTCACCGCCGATCTTGGCGAGGTCGCGGCCCAGTTCGGTTGCGATCCGGCCCGGGTCGAACGGGTGCTGGCGGTGCTCCAGCGATTCGACCCCACCGGCATCTTCGCCCGCTCGCTGAAGGAATGCCTGGCCCTCCAGCTTCGCGAGCTGGACCGACTCGACCCGGCGATGCAGGCGCTGCTCGACCATCTGGACCTGCTCGCGGCGCGCAACCTACCGGCTTTGATCAAGGTCTGCGGCGTCGATGCCGAGGACATCTCGGACATGCTGGGCGAGATCAAGAAGCTCAATCCCAAGCCGGCGCTGGCCTTCGACCATGCCCCGGCCCAGCCCGTCACCCCCGATATCCTGATGCGCGCCCAGGCCGGCGGCGGCTGGTTCGTGGAGTTGAACCCCGACACCCTGCCCCGGGTGCTGGTCAACCAGCGTTACTTTACCCGAATCAGCGGCGGGTTGCGCCACAAGGCGGAGCGCGACTATCTGACCGAGCGCATGAATTCGGCCAACTGGCTGGTCAAGTCCCTGCACCAGCGGGCAACCACCATCCTCAAGGTGGCCACCGAGATCGTCCGGCAGCAGGACGCCTTCTTCCTCCACGGGGTTCAATTCCTCAGGCCGCTGATCCTGCGCGACATCGCCGAGGCCATCGGCATGCACGAATCGACGGTCAGCCGGGTCACCAGCAACAAGTTCATGGTGACGCCGCGCGGGCTGTTTGAGCTGAAATACTTCTTCACCTCCTCGATTTCCGGGGCCGACGGTCAGGCCGACCACTCCGCCGAAGCGGTCCGATTCCGCATCAAGGCCTTGATCGACCAGGAAACCGCCGGGACCGTGCTCTCGGACGATCGGATTGTTGACGTCTTGCGCGACGACGGCATTGACATTGCCCGGCGAACAGTAGCCAAATACCGCGAGGCCATGCGGATTCCGTCATCGGTACAGCGGCGTCGTGAAAAGTCTCTTCGTTTTTGATCGACCGGATTCGACCAGCCGGAGGCCAGTCGAGTGGTTTTGGTTGGGCGATCAACGGCGAACCGGGGTGGACGCTGTGACCGGATCGGGGCAGACGCAGGGTTGTACAGTCGAAGCAGGGCGGGAACCCGGGGTCCCGGTCGGGCCTGGGTGTTTCTTGACAATTGGCGGCGCGCGCTACTATTTTTCTGGTCCGTCCCGGGTGCCGCGTCGTTTCTCCAACACCCGGCGGATCACTTAGTCCGGACAAAGTCACACATGCACCTATCCGTTAAAGGCAAGCAGCTTGACGTCGGGGATGCCTTGCGCGCTCATGTCGCCGAGTCTCTCAACGGCGTGGTCGGCAAGTATTTCGGCCGGCCGATCGAGGCGAACGTGGTCTTCTCCCGGGAAGCCCACCTCTTCCGGGCCGATATTTCCGTCCATGTCGGGCGCGGTATCCTGGTTCAGAGCATTGGCGAGGCCGACGCGCCCTACCCTGCGTTCGACACCGCCTGCGACAAGATCGCCAAGCGCCTGCGCCGCTACAAAAGCCGGCTCAAGGACCATCACAGCGCCAGCGAAGCGTCCGGCGACGCCCTTGCCGCCAAGAAGTACATCCTCCAGGCCGAGGCCGAGGATCACACCCACGACGGCCAGGGCGACGGGGCGGCCGAGAGCCACCAGCCGGTGGTCATCGCCGAAATGACCACCTCCATCGCGACTCTGACCGTCAGCGAAGCGGTCATGCGCATGGAGTTGGCCGAACTTCCGGCGATGCTGTTCCGAAATCGGGGCCACGGCGGCCTCAACATGGTCTACCGCCGCGCCGACGGTCACGTCGGCTGGGTGGATCCCAAGGGCAGCGCCGAACCGGGCGCCTGAGCCCATGGTCCCGGACCGGTCAACCATGTCAGTCCATCATGATTGAATTGATCACGCCTGCCAGCATCATCGCGAACCTTCGGGCCAGCAACAAGAAGCAGGCCCTGCAGGAGTTGGCGCGCAAGGCCTCGGAACTCACCGGGCAGCACGAGCGAATGATCTTCGACGTGTTGCTCGAGAGGGAGCGGCTGGGAACCACCGGCGTCGGTCAGGGTATCGCCATTCCCCACGGGAAGCTGGCGAGCCTGGACCGCGTCTATGGCCTGTTCGCCCGGCTGGAGCGGCCGATCGACTTCGATGCCATCGACGAACAGCCGGTGGATTTGATGTTTCTGTTGCTGGCGCCGGAACAGGCCGGCGCCGATCATCTCAAGGCTCTGGCCCGGGTGTCCCGGTTGCTCCGGGACAACGCGGTGTGTGAAAAGCTGCGGGGCTCGACCAGCGCCGACGCCCTTTATGCCCTGCTCACCCAGACCGAGGCCAGCCACGCGGCGTAAGGCGATCGCCCCGCCGCGCTTTCCCATCCTTACCGTCTCCGGCCGGCCTCGAGTCGTTGTTCGAGCAGAGCCTCAATCTCATCGGCGGCACCCGCCGCCGGTGCCAGGATTTCCTTGTCCCAGTCGCCGTTCGAAGCCTCCGCGACCCATTCCAGGTTATTAAGAATCTTGAAGCAGGGCAGCATCGTGGAGATGCGCCCGACCGGAATCACCTGTCCCGAGGCCCCGATCGAAACGAACACGTCGTCTTCGGTAAGGTCGTTCAGGACCGACCACAGCGTCTGGTATTTCGGCGCAAGCTCGCCGAACAGCACCACGTCGGGGCGGAACAGCGACCGGGTGAGCGGGCACCGGAACTGGTAGCCCGAAACGTCATGGCGGTTGCCCCTGATCTCGATCACCGCCGAGGGTTCCTGCCCGACGTCGCCGGACCAGTAGCGGCGATAGCCGATATCCACCAGCAGTCCGGGTTCGCCCACGGACTCCATGCGCCGGACCTCGCCATGGAGGTGGACCACGTCCACGCAGCCGGCGCGCTCCAGCATGTCGTCGATGTTCATCGTAATCACCATGGTCTCGGGATGCCGTTGCTGCCACCGGCGGATCAGGGCATGGGCGGGATTGGGCGCATAAGCCTTCAGCGACTCCCGAAAGCCGTCCAGGAAAGCATGCACCTGCCCGGGGTCACGGCGGAAGGTCCGATCGGACAGCACCTCCACCGGGTCGATGTTGGCATAAAGCCCGCTTCGACCCCGAAAGGTCGGAATCCCCGAATCGGCACTGAGCCCGGAACCCGAAAAGAACACCACCCGCATCGAACCGTCTCCCCCCCTTTGTCCCGCGACCGCCGGCGCCAGCCTCCCCCCCCCATAACCACCACCGACGCCCGGATCACCGATTGCCCGCCGTGATCGCTTGACCCCGGCCCCGGGACTCCCAACCTGTCTTGAGGAGGATAAATCTCATATATGTCCTTGCCTCGGTACCTGCAATCGCCCGTCCTTGCAAGAGCCCATCCTTGCAAATGGGCAGGAGTCGCGATCATGACCGTCCATTCTTCCTTCCATCCCCATCTGCCCCACATCGCCACTTGGTCCACGGCCAAGCAGGAACTGGCCGGCCAGTTTTTGATCCTGTTGATTTTGCTGGCCTTGCTCGCATTGGGCTAGTGGATCGCGTCATCTAAGTTACATGGCATCCGGGATGCGCGGCCGCCCCGACCGCATACGGGCGAGACGCCCGCGCTCCCAGGAAGGAGCCAGTTAGCCAATAACGCTCTAACATACTGAAAAATATAATTTTTACGCCACCCCGGAATCCAGGAAGAGCCTCCGATAAGATCCGGTGAGAATCAGCCGTGTAAGATCAGGAAGCATGAACAAGGCCCCCGGCGCTCGGGTGATGCGCGCCATCAATCGCCGAACAGACGCCTGATCCAGGCGATGAACCCGGCGGCGTGCCGGCAATCGGCATCCAGATACTTCCTGGTGATCGCCTGCCCCATCGGCGTCCCGGGATGGTCCTGCCAAGCCAGCCAGGTGTGGATTTCCGCCTTCGAGAGATAAGACGGGCGAAACCGCCGGTGCGAATCCCCAATGCCCTTGACGCAACGGCGGGCGTGGTCGATCAGGGGATCACCGGCCGGCACCAGGAATTGAATGAAATCCTCGATCATCCCGGAGGTTCGGTTGTCCGGCATCAACCAGATGCCAATTTTTGGCTTGCCTTCGTGCTCGACGATGGTCCCTGCACCCTCGGGCACACCGGGAAGTTCCGGGTATCCGGCCTTGCCGAGCAGGACGGTAAGGCTTTGCCAGCGTCCGGCGAGATTTTCATCGGCATCGACCATGATCCCGAGCCGCCGCAGTTCGCTCCCTTTCAATTGCACCGGCACGGTTTCGAGCAGTTGATCGATCCCGCCTTTGTCCCGAACCTCGAAATTCTCCGCTACTTTATGATGCCGCAAAAGAGTCCAGACCACATGCTGGTCGTCAGGCCCCTCCACCAGCAATATCGAAGACTTGTTTTTATTCATCGCACCTCGATATCCTCTTCGGTGACGATGCGCAATTCCGCCGGATCGAAGGAGACGCCTTCGATATTCCCGGATTTGCCCTCCAGCCGGATCAGCCGCGCGTCGCCGAAGCCCAGTTCCGCGGTCGCCGCCTGAAAGCCCCGGATGCAATCCAGGCTGTGGGTTGCCGCGAACACCTGAACGTTGAGCGCGCGGCTCTGATCCAGAATCAGCTTCCACATCCGGGTCATCACCGAATAATGAAGGCCGTTCTCGATCTCATCGACCAGGAGAAGTCCGTCCCGGGCGGCGATCAGGGAAACCGCGATCCCGAGCAGATGGTTGACCCCCTCGCCAAGGCTGCGCAAAGGTATCGGCTTGGACTGTCCGCTGACCTTGGTCATGCCATATCGATTGTACGGCGTGCGGGTATCGGCGACAAAAGCCACACGCTCGATATCAGCCGAAACAAGCCTCAGCGCACTGTAGATAATACCTTCTTCAGCAGTCAACGTAACCTTGTCCCAACCACGGGCAATATCGTTGGATGACAAGCCATCTGCCGGTACATATTGGAAAGGAAAAGGCGAATCCAGGTCACGGCGACTAACCCGTCGAGAACGGTCAACAATTTCAATCGGAACCAGTCGCTCCCGATCCCCAACTTTGACCTGAAGGGCGGCAGGAGATCCCTCCGCGGCGTCTTCTCTCTCAACGATGATTATTCTTCGTCTGGCCTGTCCGTCACTATCTTCGATTTTCTCAATAAAACGGCAATAGGCAACATGCAGAATCGTAGCATCAGGACCGAGCGATGCGATCGACAATTCCGGTCGTTCGAGATCCAGGTCGGGCCGCCCAAAGAACAACGCTTCGTAGGCCAGATTATCTCCGATCATCTGGCCCGCCTCGGCTTCGCCTCTGCGCTCAGCCGAAATCTCATTCCTCGAAGAAAGCAGATCACGAATATTAAAAACAGCCCCTTCGGCGACAAAAAGCTGGATCGCCTCCAGCAACGAGGTCTTACCGCAACTGTTCTTTCCGACGATCAGATTGACCCGCGACAGCTCGGGCAGGGTCAGATGTGCGAAGGGGCGGAAACCCTTGATTTCCAGGCCATGGAGGAAAATTGGCTTGGGCATGGGGGATCACCCTCAGATTGCGGGGCCGGGGCGCCGATCCCTGATTCCGGCATCAGCAAGAGGCGGGCGAACGGCCCGCACTCCCACACCCACGGGGCCGGCCCGGTGGGTCAGCGACTCCGGGTCACGTCGCGCAGCACCGCCAGGTCGCTGGCCTGTTCCTCCAGGCGGAACCGGACCACGTCGGTCGAGCTGATGATGCCCAGCAATTCGCCGTTTTCGACCACCGGCACATGGCGGACCCGACGCATGGCCATCAACCGGATCACGTCCTTCAGCGAGTCGGTGGTCTTGCAGGTCTTGACCTCGCGGGTCATCATGTCCTCGACCTTGTAGGACAGGCTGGCCACGCCCCGGTCGGCAATGCCACGGATGATGTCGCGCTCGGTGATGATTCCGGCCAGCTTGCCCGAACGGTCACGAACCGCGAGGGATCCAAATTTCTTCTCCTTTAAGACTTTGGCCGCGGTCTCGATGGTTTCGGTCTGGACGATGGTAATCACGCCGGCGCCCTTGGCACGCAAAATTTCCGCGACGTTCATTGACTCTTTTCCTCACCTGGGAGTGGCTGCCACACCTGGGCCGTTCGGGGCGTCACCGCCGGGGAAGCCCACAGCAGATTGAATTTTATGTCCTTTATCAGGCGGCGGAAAGGGTTAATTCACGCTGCCCGCCGTCCGCTCCGGCGTTCGGCGACCATCGCCTGAATTCGGACATAATCGACCTTTCCGGTACCGAAAATCGGCACCTCGTCAAGCACCATCACCGTCCGCGGCACCAGCAGTTCCGAAACCCCCAGGCGGTGCGCCTGTTCGGCAATGGCGGTTCGTTCCGCCCCACGATGCTCGGTGACCAGCACCAACTGTTCGCCCTTGCGGTTGTCGGGCGCGGCGACCACCGCATGACGCTCCTCGGGCCACAGGGACAACACCAGGGCTTCGGCCGCCCCCAGCGACACCATTTCGCCCGCAACCTTGGCAAAACGCTTGAGCCGGCCGACGATGCGCACGAAGCCATGCTCGTCCATCGCCCCGATATCGCCGGTGTCGTGCCAGCCATCGGGGGGCGCCTCCAGCACCCCCGAACCGTCGGCCTTGAGGTAGCCGAGCATGATGTTGGGACCGGAGACCAGCAGCCGGCCGCCCTCGGTAATCCCGTCCACCGGCTCCAGACGATGGCGAATGCCCGGCAGCAGCCGCCCGACCGTGCCCGGACTGGCAAACATCGGGGTGTTGACCGCCAGCACCGGCCCGGTCTCGGTGGCGCCGTAGCCCTCCAGCACCCGCACCCCGAACCGGTCGGCCCACAGCCGCCGGGTTTCCTCGCGCAGCTTTTCGGCCCCGGCAAAGATGTAGCGGACCGAACGGAAGTCGTAAGGATGGGCCACGCGGCCGTAAGCATTGAGAAAGGTGTCGGTCCCGAACATCATGGTGGCGTCGCAGGCATAGACCGCCTCCGGGACCGCCTTGTAGTGCAGCGGCGAGGGATAAAGGAAGCACTTGAAGCCGGACAGCAGCGGCAGCGCCAGCCCGCCGGTCAGGCCAAAGGAATGGAACACCGGCAAGGCGTTGAACAGCACGTCCGACGGGCTGAAATCGACCCGGGCCTTGAGCTGCCGGCAATTGGCGATCAGATTGCCATGGCTCAGCGCCACCCCTTTGGGCAGGTTTTCCGAGCCCGAGGTGAACAGAATCACCGCCGGCGCCCGCGGCGTTCCCCGCTGCCGCCGGTGCCAGGCGCGCGCCCGGCGCGCCCGCCAGACCCCGGCCAGCCGCTCGGCGGTGGTCAGGCTGGCGCGAACGTCTTCCAGGTACAGCACCTCGGCCACTCCGGCCAGCGCCGCCGCCAGCGCCTCAAGCCGCGCCACCGTGATGAAGCGGCGGGCCGTCACCACCAGTTTCAGGTCGGCGGCCCGGCAGGCCTGGGCCGCCTGGGTCGGGCCGACGGTGAAATTGAGCATCGCCGGAACCCGGCCGATTGCCTGGAGTGCGGTGAACACCACCGCGGTCCCCACCGCGTTGGGCATCAGCACCCCCACCACCGCCCCCGGCGGCGCGACTCGGGCCAGCCGCGGTCCCAGCACCATCGAGGCCAGCACCAGCCGGTCGTAGCTGATCGGCGTGCGCTCCATGTCCTCGAACACCGGGCGGGCGCCGCCGTAGCGCGCCCGGGCGTCCAGGATCGCCTCGAACAGGGTCCGGTCCAGATTTTCGGCCCGGAACGCCGTCTCGGTCATCAGGTCATAAAGCTTTTCGCCCGCCAGTTGCCGCCGGCGGCGGCCACCGAGCCCCCGGGGCAACTCAATCCGCTGCGCCGGCCCGATATGGATGACAATGCGGGGAAACCAGCGCACCGGCACCTTTCCCCGGGACCGGGAAAACGGCAGCGCCTCGGCACCCTCGATCCACACCGGCAGCACCGGCGAGCGCGACCGGCAGGCCACCACCGCCGGGCCGTCATAGACCTTCATCAGGCCGCCGGTGACGCTGATCCGGCCCTCGGGAAACATCAGGCACCGGCCGCCGCGCCTGAGCGCCCGCACCACCGCGATCATGGCCAGCGGGCTGAGCGGGTCGATGCGGAAGGCATCGACCAGCAGCAGCCAGGGCCGCAACCACCGGCAGCGTTCCATCGCCTCGACCACCGCGAGGCTGGGTCGGCCGGGCAAAAAGGTCGCCAGCAGCGGCGCATCCAGCAGCGAAACGTGGTTGGCGACCACAATGGCCCGCTCCCCCGCCGTCCGGTAATTCTCGAGACCGTGAACCTCGACCCGGTAAAGCAACCGGAACAGCGCCGCGAGCACGACCTTCAGCACCGGCCCCAGCCGGCGCTGCGCCCAGCCGGGCCGGATTGTTGCGGTGGACAAGACGACCTCCCTGACAACGCGGCCCCGGAACACCGCCGGAGTCCCGCCGAAAACCGTCAGCACCATGCCCAATCCCGATCGAAAAGAACAGGCAAAGCGGGCTGGACGAAATATCGAGCGTCACCCGCGGCGCCGCCAGCGTCGGCGACGCGAATCGGCGCCCGCGGTGATGCACCCGACCCCCGACCCGTTGACCGCCCGAAGCACGAAGCCGCCGGATCCGTTCGTTACGATGCTTCTCGTTACGGGACCTGTTGCACCCCGTTGACCTCCGGCCACGACAAGAGCACTCTGCCCGGCATCGTCAACCGCCGGTCCCGAGCCTGCCGTCTTCGACACGCGCGTTCCACGGCTCGCGCTCCTTTCCGTTGGAGGCTCCGTCTCGTGGTCACCGATCGGCTGCTGGAGGCCATACTTGATGCCAATGCGCAGGTCCCCGACGTCACGTTCCTGGCCCTGCTCGGCCGCCCGACCAATCCCATTACCATTTGCATGTGCGCCGATTACCTGATTCCGCTCACCCTTTATCAGGGTGAGGACATCCCGCAGGCCCTGGACGCCTTGTCCCGGACCGTTACTTCCCTGTTACAGGCCCGGCAGGCGTTTTAGCGTGCCTCGTTCCCACCCTTTTCGGAGAGCCATCCCAATGTCCGTTTCTTATCGCTTCGGCCTCTGTCTCTGTCTGTGTTTCGCGCTGGGCGGGCTCGCGGTCCCGCCGGCAGCCGCCGCCGGCGCCCTTTCCGTCGATGATCCGGCGGCAGAGCAAATCTTCGACCAGGCCAAGGCCAAGGCCGGGTTCTGGAAGCTGATGCAGCATTTCGAATCTCAGGTCGACCAAACCTATTGCGGCATCGCCTCGGCGGTAACGGTGCTCAATTCCCTGGATGTGCCGGCACCGGTCTCGCCGGCGATCTATCCCTACCGCCGATTCGACGAAGACAACATCTTCACCGACGCCGTGCTGGCCATCAAGGCGCCCAAGGTGGTTCATCTTGGCGGCCTGACGCTCGACGAGTTGGGCCGGGTGATCGGGACCTTCGGGGTCCAGGTCACGGCCTATCATGCCGACAGCCCGCTCGACCTTGATGGCTTCCGCACCATCGCCGCGGCGGCGCTGGCCGATCCCAATTCCCGGGTCATCGTCAACTTCAACCGCAAGTTCGTGGGTGAAGACGGCGAGGGTCACCATTCGCCACTCGGCGCCTACGATGCCACCTCCGACCGCTTCCTGCTGCTCGACGTGGCCCGCTACCGCTTGCCGCCGGTCTGGGTCAGCGCCGCCGACCTGTGGGCCGCAATGAACACCGATGACACCGACGCCAACGCCAAGCGCGGTTTCCTGGTCATCCACAAGTAGTAAGCCGCCGCGCCGCGCTTCCGGGGCCAAAGGCCCCGGGAGACCACGGGCAAAGCCCCATAGGTGCGAGGATACTGCCGTTATCCTGATTGCAAACCGGACCATCCGACCGGCCGGAATTTGTGGCCCGTCACCGTTTGGGTTGAACCCCGGCAATCCTGCATGGCTGCCGGGAGGCTGGCGGTTCGCCTTGAATTCCCGGAATCGATCGTCTAAGCCGTCTCACCCTGACCTACCGGTTGGCTTCCCATGACTCTGGCCTTCGTCAACGGCCGCTACCTCCCCCTATCCCAGGCCCGGGTTTCCGTGGAGGATCGCGGCTTTCAATTCGCCGATGGCGTTTACGAGGTGGTGGCCATCGTCGGCGGCCGACTGGTCGATGTCGACGGCCATATGGACCGGTTGGCCCGCTCTCTCGGCGAGTTGCGGATCGCCTGGCCCATGTCGCGGCCGGCCCTGTCCCTGATCATGGGCGAACTGGTCCGCCGCAACGGCGTCACAACCGGACTGGTCTATCTTCAGATCACCCGCGGCACCGCCCCCCGCGACTTCAGGTTCCCGGTGCCGCCGGTGCGCCCGACCCTGGTGATGACCGTGCGCCGGGTCGCGCGCTTCGGCTCTCCGACCCAACTCGCGGACGGCGTCGCCGTCATCACGATTCCTGACATCCGCTGGTTGCGACGGGACATCAAGTCGGTGTCGCTGCTGCCCCAGGTTCTGGGCAAACAGCAGGCGGTTGAGGCCGGTGCGTTCGAAGCCTGGATGACCGATGCCGACGGTCTGGTCACCGAGGGCTGCTCCAGCAACGCCTGGATCGTCACGGACGCGGGTGTGCTGGTAACGCGGCCAGCCGATCACCTGATCCTTGACGGCGTCACCCGCCGCTCGCTGCTGCGGATCGCCGGAGAGCTTGGGGTGGCCACCGAGATCCGGCCGTTTTCCGTGGCCGAAGCCCGGTCGGCGCCCGAGGCTTTCCTGTCCAGCGCCACCACCTTCGCCCTGCCGGTGACCCGGATCGACGGCCAGCCGGTCGGAACCGGCCGGCCCGGAAACCTGACCCGCCGCCTGCGCCAAGTCTATCTGGAAACGGTTTGCGGAGTCCGGCCGTGACCCTGCCCACCACACTGCCCGGCGCCGTCATTTTCGACTGGGACAATACCCTGGTGGACAGTTGGCGCTGCATCCATGCCAGCCTGACCGTCACCTTCGAGGCCATGGGCTTGCCGGCCTGGAGCGAGGACGACACCCGCAGGCGCGCCCGCCGCTCACTGCGGGAAAGCTTTCCGCCGCTGTTCGGTGATCGCTGGGAAGAAGCCCGAACCATTTATTTCGATCACTTCTCGGCCCACCACCTGGAACACCTGCAACCGCTGCCCGGCGCCGAGCCGCTGCTGAAGGCGCTGCACGGTCTGGGAATCTACCTCGCGGTGGTGAGCAACAAGACCGGCCGTTTCCTGCGCCGCGAGGCCGAGGCGCTGGCCTGGACCGGCTATTTCGGCAACATTGTCGGGGCCACCGACGCCGAAGCCGACAAGCCGGCGCTGGCCCCGGTTTCTCTGGCGCTTGCGCCCGCGGGTCTGACCCTTGAGTCGCTGCCGGCAATCGGGAGCTGGTTTGTCGGCGATGCCGACATCGACATGGAATGCGCCCATGTCGCCGGCTGCCTGCCGGTGCTGGTGGGCACCGCCATCGACGAGGATTTCGGCCGCTACCCGCCGGCGGTTCGCTTCCAGAGCTGTCTTTCCCTCTGCGACTTGGTCTCGCGTCTTGCCGATACCATATCCGTTTCGACTATTCGGAACGTCACGTCCCAGGTCTAAAGACCGGACCAGGGACCAAACCGGGCCGCGACGCCGGGCCCCAAGAACAGCCAATGAAAGGGCTCTCCTGACATGTCCGAAAAAGCCCAAAACGTCCAGGACGTGTTCCTGAACTATGTCCGCAAGAACAAGACACCGGTCACGGTGTTTCTGGTCAATGGCGTCAAACTTCAGGGAATTATTACTTGGTTTGATAATTTTTCGGTGCTCTTGCGACGTGACGCACACTCTCAACTGGTCTACAAGCACGCGATTTCGACGGTAATGCCGGCCCACCCGATTCAGCTGTTTGATCCGGCCAGGGACCCGGACCACGAGTGAGCGCGTGATGCCCCACCCGGACGACACCGCCGCCGGCACAGGCCGCGCCGCGGTGATCCATCCGGTGCTGCGCGCCGCCGCCGGCGCCGGCCGGCGGAGTCCCGGCTCACAGCTTGAAGAGGCGGTGGCGCTGGCAGCCGCCATCGACCTGACGGTGATCCACGCCGAAGCCATTCCCCTGGCGCGTCCGCACCCGTCGACTTTCCTCGGCTCGGGCTCGGTGGAGCGGTTGGCCGGCCTGGTGGCGGATGGCGATATCTCGCTGATCATCTTCAATCATGCCCTGTCCCCGGTGCAGCAGCGGAACCTGGAACGCCAGACCAAGGCCAAGGTCATTGATCGCACCGGCCTGATCCTGGAGATTTTCGGCGCCCGCGCCCGCACCCGCGAGGGTCAACTCCAGGTTGAACTGGCGGCGCTGACCTATCAGCGGTCGCGGCTGGTTCGCTCCTGGACCCATCTGGAGCGCCAGCGGGGCGGCTTCGGCTTTCTGGGCGGACCCGGCGAATCGCAGTTGGAACTGGACCGGCGGTTGATCGGCGACCGCATCCTTCGAATTCGCAAGGACCTTGACGAGGTGCGGCGTACCCGCACCCTGCACCGGCGGGCCCGGGAGCGCGTGCCCTATCCGGTGGTGGCCCTGGTCGGCTACACCAATGCCGGAAAATCAACCCTGTTCAATCGGATGGCCGGCGCCGAGGTCTTCGCCAAGGACCTGCTGTTCGCCACCCTGGACCCGACCATGCGCGCGGTGGCGCTGCCCTCGGGCCGGCAGGTCATCCTCTCGGACACGGTTGGGTTCATTTCCGACCTGCCGACGGCGCTGGTGGCGGCCTTTCGCGCCACCCTTGAGGAGGTCACGGCCGCCGACATCATCCTTCACGTCCGCGACCTCGCGCACCCCGACAGTCAGGCCCAGCGGGACGACGTCCATGGCGTCCTTCGGGACCTGGAGATCGACCCCGAGGCCGACACCCGGCTGGTCGAAGTGCTGAACAAGATCGATCTGCTGGATGCCGGGGCGCGCGAGCATGCCCTGGCCCAGGCCCGCTGTGCCTCCGGTCAGGCGGCAATCGCGGTCTCGGCGCTGACCGGCGAGGGTCTGGACCGGCTCTATGCCGTGCTTGACCGGTTGATGACCGCCAGCCGCGAGGTTGCCTGCCTTGCCGTAGACCTCCAGGACGGCGCCGCCCTGGCCTGGCTTTACCAGCATGGCGAGGTACGGGAGCGCCACGACGACGACGCCGGCGCCCACCTCGAAGTGGCCCTCGAGCCCGCCGACTGGGCACGGTTCCAACGCCGCTTTCCCTACCGCCCGCACCCGGAAGCAGCGACCCCGGAAGCAGCGACCCCGGAAGCAGCGACCCCGGAAGCAGCGACCCCGGAAGCAGCGACCCCGGAAGCAGCGACCCCGGAAGCAGCGACCCCGGAAGCAGCCAACGGTACGGCCGAAGGCACGGTTGGTGACGACGAAGTCAAGTGCTAGAATGCCGCAGGTGCGTTATGCCGGTTGCCGGTGGTGCTGGCGACCGGGAACACCGATATGCCTCTCGCACCGACCGGATTGGGGTGGGTGATGGGGTAAAACCCCGGGCTGGCGAACCGGGGCGTTGGCGCCGTCCCGCTCCCCGGGGCGGCGGCGGTACGCCGGGGAAGGTAAGAGATGCGCGCGGCGTTGTTCCGGCTTATGCCCCTGCTTCTGGCGTCGCTCCCGGCGCCGGCGCAACAGCTTCCGGCGACCGCGCCCGCACCGCCACCGCCAGGGGAGTCCGGAGTCATGGCGCCGCCGGCGCGCGAGGTTCTGCGCACCTGCCGCGATCCGATCTTCATCGACTGCTTCCGGGATTGGCGACCGGGAATGGTGGAGCCGCCCCAGCAACCGCCACCGTCACGGCCAGGATCGCCGGGCGTCGGACCCACCACCAAGACCCCACCGCCCGAAGGGGCTTCGCCCTCTTCCGCGCCACCTGCCGAAGATGGCGGTGCGCCACCGCCTGACTCGCCGCCGCCGTCCTCGGCCGCGTTGCCGCCCGCACCAACGGCCCTCCCCTCCACCGGGGCACCAGCCACGCCGACACCCCCCGCCACCGGAGCCGCAACGCCATCGAAGCCGCCGGCTGGCGGAGCGCCGGCCACCTCGACGCCACCCGCCACCGGAGCCGCAACGCCATCGAAGCCGCCGGCTGGCGGAGCACCGGCGACGACGCCAACGCCGCCAGCCATCGGAATCGGAACCGCAACCACGCCGTCCCCGCCAGCCGCCGGCGCACCGGCCACACCAACGCCACCCACCGCAGGGGCAGGGGCGGGGACACCCGCCACGCCGACGCCATCCGCCTCGGGGGCACCGACCGGAACCGGAACGACCCCGCCACCGACCACGGCGACCTTCCCGCCGGCGGCAAACGCGCCGCCGCCCGGACCGGACCCTGACCTGCCGATCTACGAGGCGCTGGTGCGCGCCATCCAGGCCCATGGGCTTCAAGACCGGATGAGCGTGAGCGGCCCACCCCAAAACGGTGCCGTCACCCTGGAAGTCAAGTCGCCGAAATTATCGCCGCCGGCGCACCCGGCACCCTCGCGCCCCGTCCCGCTGGGGACCGAGGACGAAGAGTAGCAGGGCTGGAGGTCGTTGAAAGGAAACGATTTTGTGGGCTCTGCCCACGCCCGCAAAGGGCCGGTCGGCCCTTTGAACCCGTGACGTCATGGGGTCAAGGAGGAGAACCTCGTTGCGGGTACGGGGCACAGCCCCCGCAAAATTCAATCCGACGGCACCGATCAGTTGCACTGCCCGATCGACGCCGGGGCGCAGATACGGGTGCCGTCGACCCAGGTTGCCCCGGCCAATACCGCGTCGCGCAGGTCCGACCGTTCCAGGCGCGCGCCGGTCAGGTTGGCCCCGCTGAGGTTGGCGTTGTCGAACTTGGCACCGCGCAGATCCGCACCCCGTAGCGACGCCCCGGTCAGGTCGGCGCGGGTAAAATCGGCATCCAGCAACCGGGTCCCGTCCAGCACCGCCCCGACCATTCGGGCACTGAAGAACTTGGCCCGGTAGGCATCGGCCCGGGCCAGAATGGCCCCGCTGAGGTCCGAACGCAGAAAGGTCGCCTCCCGGAGTTCGGCGTCGCTGAGATTGACCTTGCTAAGATCACGATCATCCTGAAGGCAGCGGTGCCACTTTACCTTGGGCGCGGCATTGTCGGTGCAGTCGGCCCGGGCCAAAGACGGCACCCCGGCCGCCAGAATCAGCACGAGAGCAAGGGTCGGCGCACCGACACCCGCCCGGACCCGACATTTGCCCCCCACCGGGGCAGCGGGCAAACGTCGGAACCACACGGATGCCGTCCGCCCGATCACGAGCGCACCAGCGGCTTGTAGTGGATGCGGTGGGGCTGGTCGGCATCGGTCCCGAGGCGGCGGTGTCGATCGACCTCGTAATCCTGGTAATTGCCCTCGAACCAGACCACCTGGCTTTCCCCTTCGAAGGCCAGAATATGGGTGGCGATGCGATCGAGGAACCAGCGATCGTGGCTGATCACCACCGCGCAACCGGGGAAAGCGGTCAGCGCATCTTCCAGGGCGCGAAGGGTATCCACGTCCAGATCGTTGGTCGGCTCGTCGAGCAGCAACACATTGGCCCCCGACTTGAGCATCTTGGCCAGATGGACCCGATTGCGCTCGCCGCCCGAAAGCTGGCCGACCTTTTTCTGTTGGTCCGAGCCCCGGAAGTTGAAGGCCGAGACATAGGCCCGGGACGGCATCGACTTCTTGCCCAGTTCAACCACGTCAAGACCGTCGGAGATTTCCTCCCAGACCGTCCGGTTGGGTGCCAACGAGTCGCGGGACTGGTCGACATAGCCCAGGCTGACCGTGTCGCCGACCCGGAAGGCGCCGCCATCCGGCTGTTCCTGGCCGGTAATCATGCGAAACAGGGTGGTCTTGCCGGCGCCGTTGGGACCGATCACCCCCACGATGCCGCCCGGCGGCAGGCGAAAGCTCAGGTCTTCGATCAGCAGGCGATCCCCGAAGCCCTTGCGCAGGTGCTCGGCCTCGATCACCAGGGTTCCGAGACGCGGCGGGGTCGGGATCACAATCTGGGCTTCGCCGCCGGCCTGATCCTTGCTCTGGGCCAACAGCGTTTCATAAGCGGCGATACGCGCCTTGCTCTTGACCTGGCGGGCACGGGGCGACTGGCGAATCCATTCCAGTTCCGAGGCCAGGGTCTTCTGGCGCGCCTGTTCCTGCCGGCCCTCCTGCGCCAACCGCTTCTGCTTCTGGTCGAGCCAGGACGAGTAATTGCCCTCGTAGGGAATGCCCTGCCCGCGGTCCAGTTCCAGAATCCAGCCGGTGACATTGTCCAGAAAGTAGCGGTCATGGGTGACCAGCACCACGGTCCCGGTGTACTTCTCCAGATGCTCCTCGAGCCACGCCACCGATTCGGCGTCAAGATGGTTGGTCGGCTCGTCCAGCAGCAACAGATCGGGCTTTTGCAGCAGCAGCTTGCACAGGGCCACGCGACGCCGCTCGCCACCCGACAGCGTCGTCACCTGGGCGTCGCCCGGCGGACAGCGCAGGGCGTCCATGGCGATTTCGATGGTGCGGTCCAGGTCCCAGGCGTCAGCGGCGTCGATCTTTTCCTGAAGCGCCGCCTGCTCGTCGATCAGCGCGGTCATCTCGTCGGGGTCTTCGACCTCGCCCAACCGGGCATTGACGGCCTCGAAACGGTCAAGCAGCGCCTTGGTCGCCGCCAGCGCATCAAGCACATTCTCCTGCACCGTCTTGGTCGGGTCCAGTTGCGGCTCCTGGGACAGGTAACCCACCGTCGCCCCTTCGGCCACCCACGCCTCGCCGCCGTAATCCTTGTCGAGGCCGGCCATGATCCGCATCAGGGTCGATTTACCGGCGCCGTTCGCCCCCAGCACGCCGATCTTCACCCCGGGCAGAAACGACAGCCAGATATTCTCCAGCACCTTCTTGCCGCCGGGGTAAATCTTGCTCAACCCCTTCATGACGTAAACATACTGATAGGCCGCCATGGCGCCCGTCCCCTCTGCAACCAGTTACCGCCGGTTTGTAGCCCATCCGGCCCCCGGAGGCGAACCCAAACCGCAGCGCGGCGTCGGCTTGCGCGTCAGCTTTGTCGTTGCGCCGGTTGCGGATAAGCCAACGCCGTCGGCAGGCGGCGGCTGATCTCTTCCACCCGGCCGCGCAACTCATGGAATTCGGCCGGAGGCAGCGAGCCGGCCAATCGCTCCTCAAGCCGCGCCTGCCCTTCGACAATCCGAATCAGCATCGGCAGCATCTGCGCCAGCGTGCTTTTGATGTCGGTGACCGCGCCCGGCATGCCCGCCATCGTGAGTTTGATATCCGCGATATCTTGTTCGACTTGTCCGAGTCGCGCATCGTTTTCGCCACTCATGATCGTCTCCTGGAATTCTATCGCGCCAATTGATGACTCAGCCTGCCTCGACGGGCGGAGCCGACCTGTGACGAAACGGGACTCCGGCCCCCTCGCGACCGCCGCCCGGCGACTCCGCAGACGATCGCAACCAACGGCTCAGCGAATACCGATTCGCCAAAATGGGCCACCAAACCCGTCCGCACTTCTCGACACCGCATCAAATCTCTTTTGATGTTGGATAGCGCGGGCGTCGCCCCGGTCAGGCGTGGCCGGCCTCTCCCGACAACATCGACAGCCTGACCCCGAGCTTGGCGATGGAACGCTCCCATTTGGTCTCAAGGTCGCGATCGAACATCAACGCCTCGTCGGATTCGGCGGTCAGCCAGCCGTTGGCCTGCAACTCGGCATCGAGTTGCCCGGGACCCCAGCCGGCATAGCCGAGCGCCAGCAGGCTGTGGCGCGGGCCGCGCCCGTCGGCGATGGCGCGCAGAATGTCGACGGTCGCGGTCAGGGCCACGTCGTCGTCGACCATCATGGTCCCTTCGCGGATGAAGTCGGCGGAATGCAGAACCAGTCCGCGGCCGGACTCGACCGGACCCCCGTAATGAACCCGAAGGTCCGCCACCGACCTGGTCGGCCGGATCTCCAGTTGCTCCAGCAGCTCGCTGAAGGTAATGACACCGAACAGCCGGTTGATCACCAGCCCCATCGCCCCCTCGGCATTGTGCGCACACATATAGATGACGGTGCGCTGGAACCGCGGATCGGGCATGCCGGGCATGGCCATCAGCAATTGGCCGGTCAAATACTGCGGCGTCTTCTTTGCATGAGGCATGCGCGGCAACCTGTTGCTTGAAACGGTGGCCTCCGGTGCAAACCACCGCCGGACCGGACCCGCCCTTAGCCGATGACATCATAGGGGGACCCGACCGGAGTTTGGCACCTGTGACAGAAATTTTCCACCCCTATCATGGTCGGTCACGCAGGCGGCGGCGGGCCACGCCATTCGTCCGGCGGCCTGCCCCGGCGGCGCTCTGGGGAGCGACGCTCTGGTATGATATGGGGTAACCGGTCGCCGGAAACGAAGGAACCGGAGACGGTGCCAGGACGTGTATAAGGCGTGAGAAACATGGTGCAGCAGTGGGCAGGCTTCTGGCAGGCTATCGCCAGGGTGATCGGCGTGGTGACGGTGTTCGCCGCGGGAGTGCCGGCATTCGCCCCGGCCGCCGGATGGGCCGCGGCCGGCGATTGGGGCCGGGCCGAAGCCGTTTCGGCCCGGCTGGTGGCCGCGGTGGCCGCGACCGGCGACGGCACCACGGTACCGCTCGGGCTGGAGATCCGCCTCAAGCCCGGCTGGAAGACCTATTGGCGTTTCCCCGGAGACGCCGGTCTCGCACCGCAACTCGACTGGTCGGGATCAGGCAATCTGGCCGGAGCCGCCCTCGCCTGGCCGGCACCGGTCCGCTTCAGCCAGTTCGGCCTGGAGACCTTCGGCTATGAAGACGAGGTGGTGTTGCCGATCACCGCACGACGAACCGATCGGCGGCAGCCGTTGGAGGCCCGCGCCGCGGTTGACCTGCTGGTCTGCCACGACATCTGTGTGCCGGCCCATTTCGACCTGAGCCTGACCGTGCCGCTGGGACCGGCGACCCCGGCCGCCGAAGCGGCGCTGATCGGCCGCTACGTTCAACGGGTGCCGGGCGACGGCACCGCCGCCGGGCTGGCCCTGGTCGCGGTGCGCGCCACCGACAGCGGCGGCACCCCAGCCCTGGAGGTCGAGGCCACCGCCCGCGAGCCGTTCCATGCCCCGGATCTGTTCCTGGAGAGCACGCCGCCCCAGGTCTTCACCGCGCCGGTGGTGAGCCTGGACCGGGACGGGCGCCACCTGCTCGCCCGTCTCGTTCCGCCGCCGCCCCCTGACGCCGGGGCGTCGGCGGCACCGCCGCCGGTGGGCGCCGCCGTTACGGTTACACTGGTCGATGGCGAAAGGACGCTGGAGGCCACCACCACCGTCGCGCCGCCTGCCGTTGCCCCGACGGCGTCCCCGGCCTCACCCCCGGATACGGCCTCCCGCCCCGCCGCCGCCACGGTCCCGGTGCCGACCATGCCCGTGGCCCTGGCCCTGGCGTTGCTCGGCGGCCTGATTCTCAACCTGATGCCCTGTGTGCTGCCGGTGCTGTCCATGAAGCTGCTGGCGGTGGTCTCCCACGGCGGCGGCAGCCCCCGAATGGTGCGCGCCGGGTTCCTTGCCACCGCCGCCGGCATTCTGGCCTCTTTCCTGGCGCTGGCCGGGGTGATGGTCGCCCTCAAGGCCGCCGGCACCGCGGTCGGTTGGGGCCTCCAGTTCCAGCAGCCGGCCTTCCTGGCCGGAATGGCGGTGGTGGTCTCCCTGTTCGCCTGCAATCTTTGGGATGTTTTCGAGATTCCGCTGCCCCGGTTCGTCGCCGACGCCGCGGCCCGGCCCGACGGTCACGGACCGCTGGCCGGCCCGTTCGTCACCGGCGCCTTTGCCACCTTGCTGGCGACGCCATGCACGGCGCCATTCCTCGGCACCGCCATCGGCTTTGCCCTGGCCCGGGGTCCGGCAGAGATTTTCGCGGTGTTTCTGATGCTGGGAATCGGGTTGGCCCTGCCCTATCTCACCGTGGCGGCATTCCCGCGGCTGGCCACCGCCCTGCCCCGACCCGGGCGTTGGATGATCGGCTTGCGGCGGTTGCTGAGCCTCGCCCTGGCGGCGACCGCGCTGTGGCTGCTGTGGCTGCTCGCCGGCCGCAGTCTGGCTGCCGCGCTGGCGGTGGGCGGGCTCACCGGCGGTCTCGTGGTGGTACTGGCGATCCGGCCGCGCCTGCCCGCCCGGCTGCGCCCGGCGGCCGTGGCCATGGCGGTGACGCTGGCGCTGGCCGCCATCGGAGCGCCTCGGATCCTGGACGCGCCGGCCGCCGGAAGTCCGGGATTGCCGGCAATCCCGGCGGACTCCGGCCGCTGGCACGCCTTCGACCTGGCGTCGATCGGCCGGACCGTCGCCACCGGCCGGGTGGTGTTCGTCGACGTGACCGCCGACTGGTGTTTGACCTGTCAGGCCAACCAGCGGCTGGTTCTCGACCGCCCCGAAGTGGCGCAACGGCTGTTCGGCGCCGCTGACGCGGTGGTGGCAATGCGCGCCGACTGGACCCGTCCCAACCCGGAGATCACCGGCTACCTCGCCAGCTTTGGCCGTTACGGCATTCCCTTCAACGTGATTTATGGCCCGGCCGCCCCCGGCGGTCTCGTCCTGCCCGAACTGCTCAGCGTTTCTGCGGTGCTGGACGGGCTGACGGCCGCCGCCGGACGTCCGACACCGGAGGCTCGCCCCTGAGCGCGTCGGTCCTATATACTCGGCCCAGGGACCCGATTGCGGCGCCGCGGCGGAATGCGGGCGGGCGGCGGGTCTGCGCGTATCTCGCGTTCTTTTTCACTCAGGGGAAGAGGTAAGGGTATGACGATCAAGGCAGGTGATGTCATTCCGTCGGTCACGCTCAAGTATCTGACCGATGCCGGCATGCAGGAGATTTCCACCGACACCCTGTTCAAGGGCCGCAAGGTGGTGCTGTTTGCCGTCCCCGGGGCGTTTACTCCGGTCTGCTCGGCCAGGCACCTTCCCGGATTCGTCCAGCACGCCGAGGACTTCAAGGCCAAGGGCGTGGCGCAGATCGTCTGCCTTGCGGTCAATGACCCGTTCGTGATGAAGGCCTGGGGCCAGGACCAGAAGGTCGGCGACGCCGTGTTCCTGCTGCCCGACGGCAACGGCGCCCTGACCCGGGAACTGGGTCTGGAGCTTGACGCCAGCGGTCATGGCCTTGGCACCCGCGCCCAGCGGTTCGCCCTGGTGGCCGAAGATGGGGTGGTCACGTCGCTCGCGGTGGACAAGCCCGGCACCTTCGAACTGACCAGCGCCGAAGCGATACTCAAGGCCGTCTGATCCCGGCACACGCCAAGGACGACCAGAGTCCCCCTCTCCCGCCGTGCGGGGGAGGGACTCAATCTGAGGCCGCTTCGTGGGCTCCGCCCACACCCGCAAAAGGCCGGTCGGCCCTTTGAACCCGTGACGTTTGCGGGCGTATATCGGGTCACACCCGCCACAGCGCCACCCAGGAGCCCCGGCGGCTCCCGGGCAACGCCGGTAGAAGACCAAAGCGGTTCGCGGCGTCAGTCCCTCCGCCGCGAACCGGGCTCTAGCAAGACGACACCCTCAACGCCCGATTACTCGGTGGTGGCGCTGGTGGTATCGGTCTTCTTGTTGTAGTGGATAGTGATCTTCGTGATCGTGCAGATGTCAAAGCCGGACCAGACCGCCGAGCTGTCGTCATCGGCGTAGACGACCTTGAGGTCCCACTTACAGCCCGGGGTGTCGCGGTGGAAGGTAATATCCACGCTTTCGCCATCGTCGAGGACATCGCGTCCGAGGACATCCTCTTCCCAGTCGTTACTGGCGGTGGGGGAAACGTACACCTTATCGATCCGATACCCGGTTTGATTGACAAGGGTAAAGTCCTGCTTGCCCTCAGCAAAGGCTGCCCCGCCAGGAACAACCAAACCGATCAGCGCCGCCAGGATTGCGGCGACAAAAGCATTCTTCATCACATTTTCCTTGGTTCGTTTTCAATGAGAGCTTTCCCGGCCAACTCCGACGGTACAATGCAAGCGAATCTGCCCGTCTGTTTTCAATGGACCTGCCCCTGATCCGATGGCCGGGCACTTCTGTTTTAAGGCCGCATTACGCTTTTGAAAAGCAAAAGGTCCACCTGGGGCCAACCGGACACCATCAGCCCCCCGCCCGATAGCCGCCAGGATATCGCTATTGTCTTGATTTTGCAGGGCTCTGCCAGGCACCCGCAAGGAGGCTCGCCTCCTTGACCTCATGACGTCCCGGATCCGAAGGGCCGACCGGCCCTTTGCGGGTGTGGGCAGAGCCCACGGTACCGCGGGCATTCGTTGTCAGCCGCTCAGGGCCGGTCCAGGACCGTCATTCCGCTCGCCGGCCTCAGAGCATCGCCTCCAGAACCCGGTCCGGCGGCGCGTGGCCGTCGGAGAAGGTCTTGATATTGATGATCACCTTTTCTCCCATGTCGATCCGGCCCTCAATGGTGGCCGAGCCCATATGGGGCAGCAGCACGACGTTGTCGAGTCCCAGCAACCTGGGATTGACCGCCGGCTCGTGTTCGAACACATCAAGGCCGGCACCGGCCAGTTCGCCCCGCTCCAGCATGCGGGTCAGTGCATTCTCGTCGATGATCTCGCCGCGCGAAGTATTGACGATGATGCAGTGCGGCCGCAGCAGTTGCAGCCGGCGCGCCGACAGCAAATGGAAGGTCGCCGGCGTATGGGGACAGTTCACCGAGATCATGTCCATCCGCATCAGCATCTGGTCGAGGCTTTCCCAATAGGTCGCCTCAAGTTCGTTTTCGATATCGAGATGGACGCGCCGACGATTATGGTAATGAATTGACAGGCCGAAGCCGCGGGCCCGGCGGGCCAGCGCCTGTCCGATCCGGCCAAGGCCGATCACCCCCAACCGCTTGCCCCAAAGCCGGTGGCCGAGCATGGTGGTCGGTCCCCAACCCTTCCACTGACCGGCGCGGACCTGCCGCTCGCCTTCGCCCAGGCGTCGGGCCACCGCCAGAATCAGGGTCATCGCGATGTCGGCGGTGTCGTCGGTCAGCACTCCCGGGGTATTGGTAACGGTAATGCCCCGTTGCCGGGCGGTTTTCAGGTCGATGTGGTCGACACCGGTGCCAAAAGAGGCGATCAGACGGAGTTGCGGTCCGGCCTGGGACAGGACCCGGGCGTCGATGCGATCGGTGACGGTGGGAACCAGCACCTCGGCCACCTTGACCGCCTCGATCAGCTCGAGCTGGGTCATCGGCGTGTCGTCCTGATTAAGCCGCGTATCGAACAGCTCCATCATCCGGGTCTCGATGACATCCGGGAGTTTTCGAGTGACCACGACCAGGGTTTTCTTCTTCTCAGGCATCCGGTAACCCTCTGTATAAGGTGTGCTCATGCCATACCAAGCAAAGCGCCGCCTTGTCCAGAAGCGCGTATCCGCGCTCCCCGGGGCGATGGCGCCGTCGACCTTGACCGGGACCGGCACACACCCATTATATGACAGCATCCGGCGGTATGTTACAGGCCTGCCGGCCGCCGGGTGATAGGCCGCGAGGCCGCCCCGGGGCAGGCTGTGGCGATGATTGGACGGGCCATGATCGGACACAAACAGGGACGGGTCGGGGTCCGCCGCGCGTCGGCCCGCGCCACCGGCATCTGGGGTCTGGCCCTGTTGCTGCTGGTCGCGGTCGCACCGGCCGGGCGCGCCGAGGACGGCTCGGCCGCCCCGGACGAGGCCCCGGCCGCCGGCGGCGGCAGTCCGGGTCAAAGCGCCATCAAGACCAGCGGCTTGCCGGTCCCCCGATTCGTCTCGATCCGGTCCAACGAGGTCAACGCCCATTCCGGGCCGTCCACCAAATACCCTATCGAGTGGGTGTTCTCACGGCGCGGCATGCCGGTGGAGGTTGTCGCCGAATTCGATACGTGGCGGCGCATCCGCGACCGTGACGGCACCGAGGGCTGGGTATTACAGGGAATGCTCTCGGCCAAGCGTTCGGTCATCGTCGTCGGCGGAACCCGGACTCTGCGCCACGACCCGACGCCCGCCGGCCGTCCCGTGGCCCAGGCCGAGACCGGGGTGATCGGCCAGTTGCTGCTCTGCCGGGACAACTGGTGCGAGATCGATGCCGGTGGCTATCACGGCTGGCTCAGGCAGGAGGAACTGTGGGGGGTCTATCCCAACGAGCGACTCGAGTAGCCGCCCGCGACTCGGACGACATTGCCTCAGAGTGTGACAGACACTCCGGTCTGCCAAAGAATGCCCTTTGGAAACATTGGGTTCCTTCGTTCAAAACCGAGCCGGACGGGCATTCCTGGTCAGCCGCTCAGCGGTTGGGCGCAATCCGGCGATAGCTCAGGGCTTCGGCGACGTGGAGGCGGCGGACGGCGTCGGTGCCGTCCAGATCGGCCAGAGTCCGGGCCACCCGCAGCACCCGATGATAGCCGCGCGCCGACAGGTGCAGGCGTTCGGCGGCCCTGGTCAGCAGGTCCCGGCCGGACTGGTCCGGCGCCGCCACCTGTTCCAACAGTTCGCCGTCGGCATCGGCATTGGTTCGGACCGGAGGCCGGCCATCGGCGCGCAGGGTCCGCAGGATGGCGCTGCCGCCGGTGACCGGCCGGTAGCGGTCGGTCTGAACCGCCCGCGCCCGGGCCACCCGGGCGGCAACCTCGGCACTGCCCTCGGCCGGCGGCGGCAGGCTGAGATCGGCCGGGCTGACCGCCGGCACCTCGATGTGGCAGTCGATGCGGTCGAACAACGGCCCCGAGATTTTCGCCTGATAATCGGCGGCGCATTTGGGCGCGCGGGCGCAGGCCTGGGCGGGATCATCCAGATGGCCGCAACGGCAGGGGTTCATCGCCGCCACCAGTTGGACCCGGGCCGGATAGGTGACGTGATGGTTGGCCCGCGCGACCGTGGCCCGGCCGGTTTCGAGGGGCTGTCGGAGCGCCTCCAGGGTCTGGCGCGGGAATTCGGGCAATTCATCCAGGAACAGCACCCCCTGATGGGCCAGGGAAATTTCTCCCGGCCGGGCGCGGCTGCCGCCGCCGACCAGCGCCGGCAGCGAAGCGGAATGGTGCGGGTCGCGGAACGGCCGGCGGCGCAACAGCCGGCCGTCCTCGAGCAGGCCCGAAACGCTGTGAATCATCGAGACTTCCAGCGCCTCGGCCGGGGCCAGCGCCGGCAGCAGCCCGGGCAGGCGGGCCGCCAGCATCGACTTGCCCGAACCGGGGGGACCCACCATCAGCAGGTTGTGAGCGCCCGCCGCCGCCACCTCCAGCGCCCGTTTGGCGGTTTCCTGGCCCTTGACATCGCGCAGGTCCGGGGCCTCGCCGCCGGGTTCCTCCAGCCGTGCCGCCGGCGCCGCCAGCACCTGGGTTCCCTTGAAGTGGTTGATCAGGGCGAGCAGGTTGGGCGGCGCCAGCACCTCCAGGTCGCCGGCCCACGCCGCCTCGCCGCCGCAGGCGGCGGGGCAGATGATGCCGCGCTCCTGGGCCACGGCGGCAACCGCCGCCGGCAACACGCCCGCCACCGCGGTCAGCGCCCCATCCAGCGCCAGTTCGCCCAACGCCACATAGCGGGCGATTTCGTCCCCCGGCAGCACCCCCATCACGGTCAGCAGCCCCAGCGCGATGGGCAGGTCGAAGTGGCTGCCCTCCTTCAACACGTCGGCCGGGGCGAGGTTCACGGTAATCCGTTTGGGCGGCAACCCCAGCCCCAGCGCATGCAGCGAGGCCCGAACCCGCTCCCGGCTCTCGGCCACCGCCTTGTCGGGCAGGCCGACCACGTTGAACGCGACGATGCCCCCGGACATCTGCACCTGGACATCAATGTCCAGCACCTCAATGCCCTGGAACGCCACCGTCCGCACCCGCGCAACCACCGTTGTCCACCCTGTCCACGACCGCCATCACCGCATGCAAGTGTAGGCGCTTCCGGCGGGGTCGTGCCAGAGCCAATCTCGACAGTCGCCCCGGCATCGGGCATATTATGAGCCATCGGTCAGCGGCACGGGACACGGGAGCCCTCCATCATGATCGTCCCGGCGGCGGAGGTTCAGCGCAACTTCGGCGTCTACGTGGCGGTCACAATAGCCGCGTGAAAAGTTGTCCGCCTGAGCCGGGTCAGGCACAATGCCGCCTTGATGGAAACTGCCGGAGGTGGTCATGAAAGCGATCGGTTTCTACAAACCCCTGCCCATTGACGATGCTCAGTCGCTGGTCGACATTGAGATTGCCCGGCCGGAGCCCGGCCCACGCGACCTCCTGGTCAAGGTGGAGGCGGTTTCGGTCAACCCGGTGGATGTCAAGCTCCGCGCCGGCACGACGCCGCCTGCCGGCACGGCCAGGCTGCTCGGCTTCGACGCCGCCGGTACGGTCGTCGCGGTCGGCTCCGAGGTTCGGCTGTTCAGGACCGGCGATACGGTGTTCTACGCCGGGGCCATCGACCGGCCGGGGACCAATGCCGAATTCCACACCGTCGACGAACGCATCGTCGGCCGCAAGCCGGCGTCGCTTTCCTTTGCCGAAGCGGCGGCGCTGCCGTTGACCTCTCTGACCGCGTGGGAATTGCTTTTCGACCGCCTCGGCGTGCCCTACGGTAGGAAGACCACTGACGACGCCCTCCTGATCGTCAACGGCGCCGGCGGCGTTGGCTCGATCCTGATCCAGATTGCCCGTCGGCTGACCGGACTTACCGTCATCGCCACGGCGTCACGGCCGGAAACCACCGCCTGGGCGACGGAGATGGGGGCGCATCACGTCATCGACCACCGTCGGCCCCTCAACGAGGGTCTGAAGGAGATCGGCATTCCCGCGGTGCGCTACGTGGCGGGGCTGACCGCCAGCGACCACCATCGACTCGCCATCGTCGAAGCCCTGGCGCCCCAAGGGGCGCTCGCCCTGATCGACGATCCCGCAACCTTCGACATCGCGCCGTTCAAACGCAAGAGCCTCGCGGTGCATTGGGAGCTGATGTTCACCCGCTCGCTCTTCGCGACCCCGGACATCGCCGGGCAGCATCGCATCCTGAGCGAAGTCTCGGCACTGGTGGACAGCGGGGTCCTCAGGACCACGCTTCGGGACAACTACGGCGCCATCAACGCCGCAACCCTGAAGCGCGCCCACGCCACCCTCGAAGCCGGCAGGGGCATCGGCAAAGTCGTGCTCAGCGGCTTCTGATACCGGCGCGCCGAAAGAGTGCCCCAATGGGACCCTGCCCCCCCCGGGCCGTGACAGCCCCGGACCCCCACGGCTTGCGTTCATGGAACGCTGATCCGTTTCCGTCCGGCGATTAACGAAAAAGGCGCTCTCCGATCCAGACGAAAGCGGCTATGATCCGCGCCATCATCGTGACCATGGCCTTCGATCAGGCCACCGCCCCGAAGCGACAACGATCGAACAACCGACGTGGCCGGGCCATGAAGACTGGGAAGGACGAGGCCGGGACCCGGCGCCTGATCCGGATGGAACCGGCCGGCCCGGTGTTGCGGTTGGCGGTGGGTGGCGTATGGGCGCTGAGCGACGGCCTGACCGACCCGGCGACGGTCGGGGAGGCGTTGGGCGCCGGCGGCATCGACACCCTCGCGGTCCGGTGCGAGGGCCTGGAGCGGGCGGACAGCGCGCTGATGGTTTATCTGACCGCGCTCCATGATCTGGCCGCCGCCGCCGGTGTCCGCTTCGACGTCTCCGGAGTCGACGCCGGCATCTCGGCGCTGGTGGCGCTGGCCCGGGCGGTACCGGAGCAGGCCGGCACCGGGCATGTCACCGAATCGGTGGCGAGAATTGACCGGGTGGGATCGAAGGCACTGGCGGCGGCGCGCGAGGTCAACAGCCAGATTCAGTTCTACGGCGAACTGGCCCTGTCCTTTGGCCGTCTGTTTACCGGCCGGGCGCGCCTTCGCTGGCGCGACGTGCTGGAGGTTCTGGAGGAGTCCGGCCCGCGGTCTCTGCTGATCGTCACCGTGATCGGCGGTCTGATCGGGATGATCCTGGCCTTCATCGGCGCCGTGCAGCTGCGTCGCTTCGGTGCCGGCATCTATGTGGCCGATCTGGTCGGCCTGGCCATGGCCCGGGAGATGGCGGCGGTGATGACCGGGATCGTGATCGCCGGCAAGACCGGCGCCGCCTTTGCCGCCCGCATCGGCACCATGCAGGCCAATGAGGAGGTGGACGCCCTGATCACGCTCGGCATCTCGCCCATCGACTTCCTGGTGCTGCCCCGGGTCATCGGGCTGGCCCTGATGATGCCGTTGCTGTATTTTTATGCCTGCGGCGTCGGACTGGCCGGCGGCATGCTGATCGGCACCACGGTCCTTGACCTGTCGCCCACCGAATACTGGCAGCAAACCCAGCATGCGCTCCACCCCATCCAGTTCATGATCGGGCTGGGCAAAAGTGTGGTGTTCGGTGCGCTGGTTGCCATCGCCGGCTGCATGCGCGGCATCCGCTGCGGGCGCAGCGCCGCCGCGGTGGGCGAGGCCACCACCTCGGCGGTGGTCACGGGGATTCTTTATATCATCATCACCGACGCGATCTTTGCGGTGTTGCTGGAGATTTACGGGCTATGACCGCGCCCCCGGACTCCACCGGAATCTCCGTTGAACACCTCGATATGGTTTTCGGCAGCTACGTGGTCCAGCGGAACGTCAGCTTCCGGGTTGCGCCGGGCCGCATCTTCGTGATCATGGGCGGCAGCGGCTGCGGCAAGAGCACGCTGTTGCGGCACATGATCGGGCTGATCCGACCGGCGGCGGGCCGCATCTGCTATGACGGCGAAAGCTACTGGGACGCCGACGACAACCGGCAAACCGCGCTCCGCCAGCGTTTCGGCATTCTGTTCCAGGGTGGTGCGCTGTGGAGTTCGATGACCCTGGCCGAGAACGTGGCGCTGCCCCTCGGCCTCTATACCGGGCTGTCGCCGCGCGAAATCACCACACTGGCGTCATACAAGCTGTCGCTGGTCGGATTGCGCGGCTTTGAGGACTACCTGCCCGCCGAAATCAGCGGCGGCATGCGCAAGCGCGCCGGCCTCGCCCGCGCCATGGCCCTTGACCCGGCCATCCTGTTCTTCGACGAGCCTTCGGCGGGCCTGGACCCGCTGAGTTCCCATCGGCTCGACCGGCTGTTGCTGGAATTGCGCGACAGTCTCGGCACGACCATCGTGGTCGTGACCCACGAACTGGCCAGCATCTTCGCCATTGCCGACGACAGCGTGTTCCTGGATTCCGAAACCCGGACCGCCATCGCCTGGGGACCGCCGAAGACGCTCCGCCAGCACTGCGAGCATGCCCTGGTCCGGGATTTCCTGAACCGCGGCAGCGGCGCAGCCGGCATCGGGGCACTTTAGGGGAGAACGACGATCATGAGCCAACCCAACCCCCGGACCACCGGCCTGTTCGTCCTTGGCGCGATCCTGCTGGTGGTGGCCGGACTGGTCGCCTTTGGCAGCCGCAGCTATTTCGAACACCGCCCCCGCGCCGTAACCTTCTTTCACGGATCGGTGGCGGGCCTGGTGGTGGGGGCTCCGGTCACCTTCCGCGGGGTCGGCGTGGGCTCGGTGCTCAAGATTTTGCTTCAGACCAACTCCACCAACGGTACCGCGCAAATTCCCGTGATCATGGAGTTTGACCCCCAACGGGTCACGATGATCGGCGGTAGCGATACGGCTAAATTCACGGAGAGAACGAAGATCAACGGGCTTGGCGCCACCCTGGTCATGCAGAGCCTGATTACAGGACAACTTGCAATTGAACTTGATTATCACGACCCGACCAAGGTCTCGTCCACCGGCATCGACCTCGGTCTGCCCGAAATTCCCGAAGCCGAGGGCGGAATCAATGCCATGAAAAACACCCTCAGCAACCTGCCGGAACTGGCCAACAGCGCCGCCTCGGCCCTGCGTTCGGTCAACGAGCTGGTCTCGGCCCCGGAATCCCACGAGATTCTGGAGAACCTCGAAAAAGCCAGCAAGGCCGCGGCGGAAACCGTGGCCTCGGTCCAGGCCGATGCCGGCCGCATCGCCAGCGAAAGCCGCGCCACCGCCGAGGCCGCACACCGGGCCACCGAGCATGCCGACGCCCTGATCAGCGCCTTGCAACCACAACTGGCCGCGACCCTGACCGCGGCCGAGCGACTGCTGGCCGCCACCGACCAGCGAACGGCCCAGATCGCCGGCGACGTTCACACCACGCTGCTTGCGGCTGACCGGACGCTGGCCGAGCTTCAGGCGACGCTGGGCGATATCCACGCGGTGATCTCGCCGCGTTCGACGATGATCCAGGATGCCCAAAGCCTGCTCCACAACCTCGCCGCCGCCTCCGGGTCGCTACGATCGTTCGCAGACCAGGTCGACCGCAACCCCAATGCCCTCGTGATGGGAAGGTCCTCCCGATGAGAACTCCCCGCCTGCCATTGCTGGCCCTCACCGCGGTTCTGGCCGGAGCCGGGTGCGCCACGGTGCCGCCGCCCACCCTTTACGTGCTCAAGGCCACCGACCCGGCACCGTCACCGGTCCCGGCGCCGCTGGTGGTGGCGCTGGGACCGGTGACGGTGCCCGATTACCTGGACCGCACCGATATCGTCCACCGCGCCTCGGACAACCGGCTGGCGGTTGCCGACAACGAACGGTGGGCGGAATCCCTGCGTGCCGGGCTGCAACGGGTGCTGGCCGCCGATCTGGCCCGCAGGCTGGGCGCCACCGTCTGGGTCACGTCCGGTTCCGAACGCGCCGGCCCGGCCGACCTGGAGGTGCCGGTGGACCTGGAAACCTTCGAGCCCGACGCCACCGGACGGGTGGTCCTGACCGCAAGCTGGGAGGTCCGTCGCCCCGGCCTGCGCTCGCTCCACGACCGCAGCCGCCACATCGGAACTGCGCCGGTTACGGGAACCGAGGATCAGGTCCGCATCATGTCCGAGCAGGTGGACGAGCTGGCCGCCGATCTGGCCATCACCATTTCCGCTGCCCGGGCGCGAAAAGAATAGCGCCAGGGGGGCTTTTACCCATAGGCGCCAGGATAGGGCACTTGTCTTGATTTTGCAGGGCTCTGCCCTGCACCCGCAAGGAGGCTCGCCTCCTTGACCTCCAAAACTCCCGGGTTCAAAGGGCCGACCGCCCCTTTGCCGGTGTGGGCAGAGCCGACAAAATTTGGCGCCTACGGGACAAAAGCCCCCACAGGCGCCGGTCTCACCCCGCCGTCAGCAGCAGTTCCAGCGCCCGACGGACGGTGGCGTAACGCACCGCGCCGCGGTCGCCGGAAAAGCAATGACGCTCCACCTGGGGCGCCCCGGCGCCGCGGCAGGCCAGCGCCAGATAGACCAGCCCCACCGGCTTTTCCGGGGAACCGCCGCCCGGACCGGCAATACCGGTCACCGCCACCGCCAGTTCGGCAGGCGAGCGGTCCAGCGCCCCCAGCGCCATTGCGGCTGCGGTTTCGGCGCTGACGGCGCCGTATGTGGCCAGGGTTGCCGCGGCCACCCCCAGGTCCTGTTCCTTGGCCTGGTTGGAGTAGGTGACGTAGCCCCGCTCCACCACCGCCGACGAGCCGGCAATCGCGGTCAGGCAGCCGGCGATCAATCCGCCGGTACACGACTCGGCGGTGACCACGCGGCGACCGGCCCCGGCCTGAACCGCCACCACCCGCCCGGCCAGCGCGATCAGCCCGTCCAGGCTGCCGGCTCCCTCGGCGCCGGGACTCACCGGACCGCCCCGGGCAGGGCGATGGTGGCCACCGCCTGAGCGGCGATTCCCTCCTCCCGGCCGGTGAAACCCAGCCTTTCGGTGGTGGTGGCCTTGACCGAGACCCGGTCTTCGGCGAGCCCCAGCAACCCGGCCAGCCGCGCCACCATCGCCGTCCGGTGCGGGCCGACCTTGGGTCGCTCGCAAATCAGGGTCACGTCCACATGGCCGATGACCCCGCCCCGCGCCTGGACCAGCGACGCGGCGTGGCGCAGGAACACTGCACTGTCGGCGCCCCGCCAGCGCGGCTCGCTGGGTGGGAAGTGGCTGCCGATGTCGCCGGCGCCGATGGCGCCCAGGATGGCGTCGGTCAGGGCATGCAGCGCCACGTCGGCATCCGAATGGCCTTCGAGCCGGTGACTGTGCGGCACCGGCACCCCGCACAACATGACCCGGTCGCCCGCGGCAAAGCGGTGAACGTCGAAGCCAAGTCCGGTACGGATATCGGCGAGTCCGGTACGGAGATCGGACAGGGGCGCACCCAACAGGCGATGGGCGCGGTCGAGATCGTCGGGTGTGGTCACTTTGAGATTGTCCGGGTTGCCGGGCACCAACGCCACCGGCAGGCCGGCCCGCTCGGCCACCGCGGCGTCGTCGGTAAGGCCGGCCCCGGCCAGGTGGCGATGCGCCTCGAGGATGAGCGGGAAACGGAAACCTTGGGGCGTCTGAGCCTGCCACAGGCCGGCGCGATCCACGGTGCCGGCGGTGCGCCCGCCCTCGCCCCGCTTGAGCGTGTCCACCACCGGCACCGCGGCAATGGCGGCGGGGGTATACTCGAGGGCGGCCAGCACCCGCGATATGGTTCCGGCATCCACCAGCGGCCGGGCGGCGTCGTGGATCAGCACTGTGTCCGGCGGCCCGCCCGGCCAGCCGGCCAACCGCTCCAGCCCGAACCGCCCGGAGTCCTGACGGGTGGCTCCGCCCGGAACCGGTTCCGGCAGGTCCAGGCCGACGGTGGCCTGATCATAAAGCGACCGGTGCGCCGGTTGATAAACCACCTGAACCGCGGTCACCGCGGGATGGCCAAGAAACGCCTCGATCGCATGGCGCAGCAACGGCCGGCCGGCCAGCGACAGGTATTGCTTGGGCCGCTCGCCACCGAACCGCTCACCGGAACCGGCGGCAACGATCAGGGCAATACAAGAGGACATGGCGGAGTATCCGGGTTGGGGCGGAAGACCGGTCGGCACCGGTGATCTACCCTAACCCGGGAAGCCGCCCCGGGCCAAGGGGGGCCGGCCCGCAGAGATCGGTCTGCGGACGGCGGTGCGCCCTCGCCGCCGGGGCGACCGGAGCGGCTTTTGCTGGACTGCGGTAAACTTGTGCCTTAAATATCGTCGCACGCTGCGCTGCGGAGAAAGTCGTAAGGAAGCATGACTTTCGGTCTGCCGTTGACGAACGGGACTCCCGGAAGTTTTGCGCGCCCGCCTACAGTCTTGACAGGGCGGTTGCCTGGACGGCGCGGCACACCCTCCCCAATCTGATATTGTTGGAACAGCGCCAGCCTTCAAACTGATGCGATTCCTCGATATGGATTACATGGCGACACGCCTTCGCGCATCGGCCACGGGCGGCGCGGAGGTTGATCTTGTGTTTCAATCGACACGCCTGATCTATTCGCGCTGGCAGGTACAATGTAAGAACACTAGTCGCGCTGCCCTCGACGACGTGGCGAAAGAAGTCGGTCTTACCGCTTTCATCAAGAGTAACGTCATCGTTATCGTCACCACCGGAACAATCGGCGGCGAAGCCCGCCGCTATGCCAATGAAATCATGCGCGATTCCAATTTGGCAATCGTCATGCTGGACGGCCCCGACCTCCATCGCATCACCACGAATGCCGCGCAAATTGCAGATGTATTTCATCGCGAAGCACAAGCTGCCATGAAACTCAAGCATCTGGATTTAGGCATACGACCAATCCGGTCGCACTGCTCCGCTATCACAAGACTCGCCTCGGGCGGATCATGCGCGGTGACTCCCTGCCACTGTTGCGGCGGATGCGGCCAAACTCCGTTGATTTAGTGATGACCAGCCCACCCTTCGGGCTGGTGCGGAAGAAGGATTACGGCAACGTTTCTGCCAACGAATATCTTGACCGGTTCAGGCCTTTTGGCGAAGCGATCTATCGTGTCTTAAAAGATACGGGCAGCCTTGTGCTCGACATCGGCGGGGCTTGGAAGCCGGGGACACCGACGCGCAGCCTGTATCACTTCAAGCTGCTGGTGATGCTCTGCGAAGAATACGGCTTTCACCTCGCCCAGGAGTTCTACTGGTGGAATCCCTCAAAGCTTCCGACCCCCGCCGAATGGGTGACGGTACGGCGCATCCGGGTCAAGGATGCAATTAATACTGTTTGGTGGTTATCGAAAACGCCATGGCCGAAAGCAAGTAATCGTCGTGTGCTGCAACCCTACAGCCCAAACATGGAGACGCTTCTGGCGAACGGCTATAAGGCCAAGAAACGCCCATCGGGGCACGATATCAGCGATAAATTCGCGATTAACAATGGCGCCGCAATTCCACCGAATCTCATTGCTCTACCGAATACTGAAAGCAACGGCGCGTATCAGAGGTATTGCGAAGAACATGGCTTTACCCAGCAGCCTGCACGCTACCCGGCGGAATTGCCGGAATATTTCATTCGGATGCTGACCGACGTTGGTGATCTTATGGTTGATCCTTTTGGTGGAAGTTGCGTCACGGGCGAAGTTTCTGAGCGACTTGAGCGCCGATGGATCTGCGTTGAGATGATCGAAGACTATCTTAAGGGCGCGGTTGGGCGTTTTCCGTCCAGTGGCACTGCCGGCAGCAAGACCGCAGCAAAAGCGAATTTTTAGGAAAGTTATTATCGTATTCCACGTCCTGGCCTGTTATTGGGGCGAGGCCGGCGGCGAAACTCTTCCGGCTGACGGTGGAAGAAAGCGGCCATCTGGCGCAGAGACGCCGCATAAAGTTGTGTCTGGCAGCCAGACTAATACTCACCCTCCGTCCTGCCCGGTTGCCGCAGCCAAACGTGATGACGGCTGACCTGATTACCGCGCAGGTCTTGGACGGCCCGCCTGAGGTCGGGGGATCTGCGGCGATGAAGACCCTGCCCTCCCCGCCCGACGCGGGGGGTCGCCGACCGGATTCTCGAAGGTGCGCTGGCCCCGGTACCGCCACCTGCCAATCCGGGGAATTCTCCCCGCCTGCCCTGGTATTAAAACTTTATTAACCAGATAATGTTGCGAAATCGTCACAACCCGGGATGATAATTCCGCGAAGCAATGGACACGAACGTGCAACCCGACTACTCCTTTTGGCTCGATGGTCATAATTAAACCGCGTTGTTTTCTCCGTGGAGGTCCTTCCCCATGAAACGTTTGAGCCTTGTTCTCGGCGTCGTCAGCTTGATGACGGCATTCGTGGCCGCTCCGGCCCTGGCCGATGACGGCTACGCCTTCAAGACCAAAGCTGCCGGCCAGTTTTTATTGCGCGCCCGCGCGGTCGGCGTGTTGCCCGAAGATGGCAGCTCGATCAAGACCGCCGGCGGCGCCAATACCGGCCTCAGCACCCAGGTCGATAACAATTTCATTCCCGAACTTGACCTGTCCTACTTCATCACCGACAACATCGCGGTCGAGGCGATTGCCGGCGTTACCCAGCATCACGTCTCGGCCAATCCGGGCAAGGTCAATCTTGGCGATGTCTGGTTGCTGCCGCCGACCATTACCGCCCAGTATCACTTCTTCACCAAGGAACGGATCAGCCCGTATATCGGCGCCGGCATCAACTACACCTTTCTGTTCGGCGAAAGCGGCGGCACGGCTCAACCCATGAGCTATTCCAACTCCTTCGGTCCGGCGGTTCAGGCGGGTATCGACATCGCACTGACCGGCAATTGGTCGCTGAACCTGGACGTGAAGAAGATCTTCATCTCCACCGACGTCAAGGCAGCCGGTGGTGCGCTGAAGACCACCGTTGACCTCGACCCGTGGCTGGTCGGTGTCGGCATCGGCTACCGTTTCTAACGGTTACACTCTCCGGGCGAGCGGAGGCGTCGGGTTCGGCCATCCCCGACGCCGCCGCCGGCCGGTTCCAGGCCGTCCCTGGCTATCCTTACCTCCCAAAGCAATTCCCGCCCCGGCCGGCCTTGGCAGATGACACCGTCGCTGCGGTGCGGCATGATCCCCCGGCGCAGATCGTCACCTGCGGGGGAGGCGCGGAACCATGGATACCCACACTCTTCCCGGCCTTGTGGCCCTGACGGCCATGCTGCCGTTAACCGTTGCCGGCTTCCGCCCGATTCCACCCGGACGCGACGGCCGTGACCGCTGGTTCTGGCTGGCGCTGGCGCTGGCGCTCCCCGGCCCGATCGGCTGGGTCTGGATTCAGGTGGCCGGCAGTTGGCTGACCGGCCTCACCACCGCACTGTCGGTGACGGTTGCGGCCTGCCTGTCGATTTTCGCCGCCCTGTGCCTGACGACGCCCTCGGCCTGGCGCATGACCCGGCTGTTGCTGCCCTACCTGATGATTCTGACCCTTTTCGCGGTGATGGCCGAGACCATCCCTCAAGGACGGCTCGATCCCGGCGTTCCGGGATTCTGGATTCGTCTCCACATCGTGGTGTCGGTCATCACCTATGCGCTGGTGACCCTGGCCGCGGTGGCGGCGCTGGCCGGCGTGCTCCAGGAACAGGCACTCAAAGCCAAGCGCGCCGCCGGCGCGCTGGTCCGGACCCTGCCGCCGGTGGCCGAAAGCGAGGCGCTCCAGGTCCGGCTGCTCGCGCTGGCCGAGGCGGTGCTGGGCGCCGGCCTGCTCTCGGGCATGGCCGTCCTCTATTACGAACAGGGCGTGGCGCTGCGTTTCGATCACAAGACGCTGTTCTCGGTAGCCGGCTTTCTGGTCATCGCCGCTTTGCTGATGGCGCATGCCCGGACCGGCGTCCGCGGACGCTCGGCGGCCCGGCTGGCGCTTTCCGCCTATCTTTTGCTCACTCTTGCCTATATCGGGGTCAAATTCGTTCGCGAAGTGCTCCTCACTGGTCATACCTGAGGATTTCGGGAGGCAGAGACCGGGGCATGACCTTGCAAAGCCCGCGCTGCGCGTGTTAAGCTTGCTTAATTCTCAGGCAACATAAGGTAACGCCTATAAAATGGGCATCGCTATTGGCTCCATCGCCCTGGCTGATCCGGTAATCCTCGCCCCGATGGCCGGCGTAACCGACCTGCCCTTTCGCCGGCTGGTCAAACGCCATGGCGCGAGCATGGTGGTCTCGGAGATGATTGCCAGTCAGGCGATGGTCCGGGCCGCCCGGCAGACCCTGCGCATGGCCGCCTCGGAGCCGGAGGACCACCCGATGGCGGTTCAGATTGCCGGCTGCGAGCCTGAAGTCATGGCCGAGGCCGCCCGCCTCAACCAGGACATGGGTGCGGCGGTAATCGACATTAATTTCGGTTGTCCGGTCAAGAAGGTGGTCAAGGGTCACGCCGGCTCGTCACTGATGCGCGACGAGGCGCTGGCGGCACGCATCCTCGACGCCGTGGTCAAGGCCGTGACAATTCCGGTGACGCTGAAGATGCGCACCGGCTGGGACCACGAGCACCGCAACGCCCCGCAACTGGCGCGGATCGCCGAGGGCTGCGGCGTCCGCATGATCACCGTCCATGGCCGCACCCGCTGTCAGTTCTACCAGGGCCACGCCGATTGGGCCTTCATCGGCGAGGTCAAGCGCGCCGTGACCGTACCCGTGGTGGCCAATGGCGACATCGACTCGCCGGCCGCCGCCGCCCGGTGCCTGGCCGAATCCGGGGCCGACGGTGTGATGATCGGGCGCGGGGTCTATGGCCGGCCGTGGCTGCTGGCCCAGGTTGCCGGCTTCCTGCGCTCGGGCGTTGCGCCGCCGGACCCGCCGCTGGTCCGTCAATTGGAGATGGCGCTGGAGCATTTTGAAATGATGCTCTGCCACTATGGCGCCGAGCACGGGCTGCGAATCGCTCGCAAGCACCTCGCCTGGTACAGCAAGGGCCTGCCCGGTTCCGCCGAGTTCCGGGCCGGGATCAACCGCCTGACCACCCCCGAAGCCGTCCGGGCGCGGGTGCGGGCCTTTTACCTGCCGGTGATCGAAAGGAAAGCCGCCTGATGGTCCGTCCGGCTCCGTCGCCGCGCCGTCCGGCGGCGCAGCCCCGGCAACGGCGGGCCGCCGTCGCCCCGGACGCCACGGCGATCCTCAACGCCCTCCCCGAACCGGTGATCGCCACCGATCGCGACGCGGTCATCCGCTACGTCAACCAGCAGGCCGAAGCCTTTTTCGACTCCAGCGCCGCGCATCTGACCGGCGTCAGCCTCCATGACGTGCTGCCCCCCGACTGCCCGCTGTTCGCGTTGATCGAACAGGTGCTGAATGAACAGAACAGCGTGGCCCAGGACGGTATCCTGATCGATACCCCGCGCACCAGCCGGCAACTGGTCTCGGCCCAGGTCACGACACTGGGGTACCAGGGCGATCTTGCGGTGATCCTGCTCCACCAGCGATCCATCACCCAGAAGATCGACAACCAGTTGACCCACCGGCACGCCGCCCGCTCGGTCACGGCCATGGCCGCGATGCTGGCCCACGAGGTCAAGAACCCGCTGTCGGGCATCCGCGGTGCCGCTCAACTTCTGGAAGACGGCGCGAGCGAAAGCGACCGGGTGCTGACCCGGCTGATCTGCGACGAGGCCGACCGCATCGTGGCGCTGGTCAACCGCATGGAGGTGTTCTCGGACAAACGACCGCTGGAGCGTGGCCCGGTCAATATTCACGCCGTGCTGGAGCATGTCCGCAAGCTGGCCCAAAGCGGCTTCGCCCGCCATATCCGTTTCGTCGAGCGGTACGACCCATCTCTACCGGAAGTTTACGGCAACCGCGACCAGTTGATCCAGGCGTTCCTCAATCTGATAAAAAATGCGGCAGAAGCTGCACCGGAAACGGGCGGCGAGATCGTCATGGCCACGGCCTATCAGCACGGTGCCCGGCTGGCGCTGCCCGGTTCCGACCGCCGCGTCCACCTGCCCCTGGTGGTCAGCATCCAGGACAACGGCTCGGGGATTCCCGAGGACCTGCGTCCGCACCTTTTCGATCCCTTCGTCACCACCAAGATCAACGGTACTGGCCTGGGTCTTGCATTGGTTGCGAAAATCGTCGGCGATCACGGTGGGGTGATCGACTTCGACAGCCTTCCGCGCCGCACTGTGTTCAAGGTGTCGCTGCCCATGCATGCCGATTTCGATTCGACCGTCGACCCGAGCCGGGACCTGCCCTGATGCCGGCCTCGACGATCCTGGTCGCCGACGACGACCGCGCCATTCGCACCGTGCTCAACCAGGCGCTGGTCCGACTCGGCCACGACGTCCGCACCACCGGCAATGCCTCGACCCTGTGGCGCTGGGTCGCCGACGGCCAGGGGGATCTGGTCATTACCGACGTGGTGATGCCCGACGAAAACGGCCTCGATCTGATTCCGCGCATCAAGAAGATCCGCCCCGACCTGCGGGTCATCGTCATGAGCGCCCAGAACACGCTGATGACCGCGGTCAAGGCGGCCGAGCGCGGCGCCTTCGAATACCTGCCCAAGCCCTTTGACCTTAAAGAGCTGATCAGCGTGGTCGAACGGGCGCTGACCGCGCCGCCGGCAACCCCGGCGCCCCAGCCCGCCAACGGCGACACCGACGACCAGTTGCCGCTGATCGGCCGCTCGCCGGCCATGCAGGAAATCTACCGGGTGCTGGCCCGACTGATGGGCACAGACCTGACGGTGATGATCACCGGTGAATCGGGAACCGGCAAGGAACTGGTGGCGCGGGCACTGCACGACTACGGCAAGCGCCGGGGCGGACCGTTCGTCGCCATCAACATGGCGGCAATCCCCCGGGAGTTGATCGAGTCGGAGTTGTTCGGACACGAAAAGGGCGCCTTTACCGGAGCCACCGCCCGGTCGACCGGCCGTTTCGAGCAGGCCCAGGGCGGCACCCTGTTCCTCGACGAGATCGGCGACATGCCGCTGGAAGCCCAGACCCGGTTGCTGCGGGTGCTTCAGGAAGGCGAGTACACCACGGTCGGCGGGCGCATGCCGATCAAGACCGACGTCCGCATCATCGCCGCCACCCATCGCGATCTCCGAACCCTGATCCGGCAGGCCCAGTTCCGCGAGGACCTGTTCTACCGGCTCAACGTCGTGCCGATTCGCCTGCCGCCTCTGCGCGAGCGGACCGAGGACATCCCCGACCTGATCCGCCACTTCCTGGCCCTGGCCATCGCCCAGGGCCTGCCGGCCAAAACCATGGAACCGGCGGCCATGGACCGCCTGAAAAGCTACCGCTGGCCAGGGAACGTTCGGGAACTGGAGAATCTGGTGCGGCGGCTGGCGGCGCTGTATTCCCAGCAGGTGATCGGAGTCGACGTGATCGAAGCCGAAATCGCCGATGCGCTGCCGACCCCACCCCCGGTCGAAGAACAGCGAAACGACGGCCTCAGCGTCGCCGTCGAACGCCACCTCAAGGATTACTTTGCGGCTCACAAGGACGGTCTGCCCTCCGCCGGCCTTTATGACCGGGTGCTGCGCGAGGTGGAACGGCCGTTGATTTCCCTCAGCCTGTCGGTAACCCGCGGCAACCAGATCAAGGCCGCCGAATTACTGGGCCTGAACCGCAACACGCTGCGCAAGAAGATCCGCGAACTCGACATCCAGGTCATCCGCGGCCTGAAGTGAGCGCCGGCGCCCCCGGCCCGGAATACCGTCTCCTCACCCGGCGGAGATCCGCCCCCCGCGATCCCGCTGGTATCGGCATCTGACCCCTGCCTACCATTTTTCCTTTTTCCCGCCACCCGACCGGGTGTATCCTGTCGGCAACAGGATGTGGCAGCAATCCCATGCCTGAGGCGCCGAAGCGGTCGGATCCGTGCCGGATGACTGTTATGATTGCTGCGACGACATCGTCATGAGTCCCCCATGATCCTCGGCCTCACCTCGGATCCAGTCTCCCTGTGGCACCGGATTCTACGGTGGGCCAGTCGGGTCGGGCTGGCCAAGAAACTGGCGGTGACGCTGGCGGTTGCGGCAATGGTCGCCGGTATCGCCACCTATGCCGCGCTGACCGAAAACTCGCCGTTCGGCGAGAGTAACCCCCGGACCGTCACCCTGCTGCTGACGCTCGACCTGACGCTGCTGTTGTTGCTCGGCGTCCTGATCGCGCGGCGCATCGTCCAGATCGGCCTCGGCCGCCGCCGCGGCCTCGCCGGTTCGCAACTGCATGTCCGTATGGTCGCCGGCTTCAGCGTGCTGGCCGTGACCCCGGCCATCCTGATGGCGGCGTTTTCGGCAATTTTCTTCTATGCCGGCATGCAGGAATGGTTCAGCGACCGGGTGCGGACGGCCGTTCATGAATCGTTGGAGGTGGCTCAGGCTTACCTTCACGAACACCAGCAGAATATTCGCGCCGATGCCCTGGCCATGGCCAATGACCTCAACCATGAGGCGCAGAGACTGGTGGAGGATCCCACCTTGTTCAATCAGGTGGTGTCGACCCAGGCGGTATTGCGGGGACTTAACGAAGCCGTCGTCTTCGATGGCGCAACCGGCCAGGTTCTGGCCCACTCCGCCTTCACCTTCACCCTCGAATTCGAACCGGTCCCGCGCTCGGTGCTGGAACAGGCGCGCAGCGGCGACGTGGTGCTGATGGTCAACGAGGCCGACGACCGGGTCCGCGCGCTGGTCCGGCTCGACCATTTCTCCGACACCTTCCTGTTCGTGGGCCGGGTGGTGGAGGCGCGGGTGCTGGCGCACATGGCGGCAACCCAGGATGCCGTCAAGCAATATGCCGAGTTGGAGGGCAGCCGGTCCAACCTTCAGATCACCTTCACCCTGATCTTCGTGGTGGTGGCGCTGCTGCTGCTGCTGGCTGCGGTCTGGATGGGCCTGAACTTCGCCACGCAGTTGATCCACCCGATCTCGGCGCTGATCGGCGCCGCCGAGCGGGTTCGCGCCGGTGACCTTTCGGTCAGGGTGGCCGAGCCCGCCGCCGACGACGAGCTCGGGACCCTGTCGCGCGCCTTCAACCGGATGACCAACCAGATCGCGGGTCAGCGGGCCGAGTTGGTGGACGCCTACCAGCAACTGGACCTGCGCCGTCGCTTCACCGAAGCGGTGCTGGCCGGCGTCTCGGCCGGGGTGATCGGGCTCGACCAGGACGGCGCCATCACCCTGCTCAACCAGCCGGCGGTGCGATTGCTGGGTGTGACCGAACCCGAGGCGATGGTCGGACGGCCGCTGGTCCAGGCGGTCCCGGAAATGGCCGAACTGATGGAGGCGTTGCTGCGCCGGCCCGGCCGGCTGGTCGAATCCCAGGTGCAGTTGCGCCACCCCGGGGTGCCGACCCGCACCTTGCTGGTCCGCATCGCGGCCGAGGTCGCCGAGGGCGAGGCCCGCGGCTACGTGGTCACGTTCGACGACATCACGGAGTTGCTGTCGGCCCAACGCGCCGCCGCCTGGGCCGATGTCGCCCGCCGGATCGCCCACGAGATCAAGAACCCGCTGACCCCGATCCAGCTTTCGGCCGAGCGGTTGCGCCGCAAATACCTTAAGGAAATCACCAGCGATCGCGAAACCTTTCAGATCTGCACCGACACCATCATCCGTCAGGTGGTCGATATCGGACGCATGGTCGATGAGTTCTCGGCCTTTGCCCGGATGCCCACGCCAATCATGAAGCCGGTGAATATCAATGACATCTGTCGGCAGGCGGTGTTTTTGCAGTCCAATGCCCATGCCGGCATCCGTTTCGAGTGCCGGTTGCCGCCGCACAAGCGGACGGTGCCCTGTGACGGCCGCCAGATGTCCCAGGCCCTGACCAACCTGCTCCAGAACGCCGTCGATGCCATCGACGGCCGCAGCGCCGAGTCCGGGGTGGTCCTGCCGCCCGGCCACATCGTGGTTCGGGTCGAAGATGACGAGACCCGGGTCGCGGTGGTGGTCGAAGACAACGGCAAGGGGTTGCCGGCGGATGTCGAGCCGGACCGTCTGACCGAACCCTATGTCACCACCCGGGCCAAAGGGACCGGGTTGGGTCTCGCCATCGTGCGCAAGATCATGGAGGACCATGGCGGCGAGTTGCTTTTGGAAAACCGGGCGGAGGGTGGCGCCCGGGTCAGCCTGATCATTCCGTGCACCCAGGAAGTCCCGTCGGCGGCCGCTGAACCGCAAGGACCGGTTGGACCGCAGCAGCAAAAGCAGATGGCCCATGGCGCATGACATTCTGATCGTGGACGACGAAGCGGATATCCGCATGCTGATTGCGGGAATCCTCAGCGACGAAGGCATGAAGACCCGGGAGGCCGGCAACGCCGATCAGGCGCTGGCCCAGGTCAAGGCGCGACGACCAAGTCTGGTGATTCTCGACATCTGGCTTCAGGGCAGCCGGCTGGATGGCCTGGAGTTGCTGCCGGAACTGCGTCGCGATCACCCGGACCTGCCCATCGTCATGATCAGCGGCCACGGCACCATCGAGACCGCGGTGGCGGCGATCAAGCTGGGCGCCTATGACTTCATCGAAAAGCCGTTCAAGTCGGACCGCCTGCTGCTGCTGGTGGAGCGGGCCATCGAGGCGGCCCGGCTGAAGCGGGAGAACGCCGAATTGCGCCTGCGCGCCGGCGGTGATTTCGAGCTGGTCGGCAAGTCGGTGGCGATCAATCAGGTGCGTCAGTCCATCGACAAGGTCGCGCCCACCGGCAGCCGAGTGATGATCTCGGGACCGGCGGGCAGCGGCAAGGAGGTGGTGGCGCGGTTGATCCACCGGCGCTCACGCCGGGCCGACGGTCCTTTTGTCGCCCTCAATTGCGCCACCCTGCGCCCCGACCGCCTGGAAATCGAGCTGTTCGGCAGTGACCAGCCGGGCGATGGCGGCCGGCGCAAGACCGGCGTCCTGGAACAGGCCCACGGCGGCACGTTGCTGCTCGACGAGGTCGCCGATATGCCGCTGGAAACCCAGGGCAAGATCGTCCGCGTGCTTCAGGAACATACCTTCGTCCGCCAGGGCGGCGGCGCCCGGGTGGAGGTCGATGTCCGGGTGATCGCGTCGACCAACCGGGACATCAACAGCGAGATCGAAGCCGGCCGTTTCCGCCAGGACCTGTTTTACCGGCTGAACGTGGTGCCGATCCAGGTGCCGTCGCTGGCCGAGCGGCGCGAGGACATCCCGCTGCTGGCCCGTAACTTCATGCAACGCTCGGCCCAGGCCTCGGGGCTGCCGATGCGCGACTTTGGCGAGGACGCGCTGGCGGCGCTCCAGGCCTACCACTGGCCGGGCAATGTCCGCCAGCTTCGCAACTGCATCGACTGGTTGCTGATCATGAGCAATGGCGACACTCGGGAATTGATCAGGGCAGATCAATTGCCCCCCGAGATTGGCGCCATCACCCCGACCGTACTTAAATGGGACAAGGGCGGCGAAATCATGGGCCTGCCGCTACGCGATGCCCGGGAAGTGTTCGAGCGGGAGTACCTTCTGGCCCAGGTCACCCGCTTTGGGGGCAACATCTCGCGTACCGCGGCCTTTGTCGGCATGGAACGCTCTGCCCTGCACCGCAAGCTGAAGTCGCTGGGGGTTCACGGCACCGACGGCCCCCGCAAACCCGGAGTGGAATAGATCATGCCCGACAAACTCCTTTCTGGATTTCTGGCCGTGGCCCTGGTCCTGGCGCTGGCCGGTCCGGCGCTGGCGCGGGAACCGGTGCCGGCGGGTCGTTTCGACTATTATGTGCTGAGCCTGTCCTGGGCACCGCAATTCTGCGCCTCCGGCGGCGCCCGGGGTGGAAACGAGGAATGTGCGCCGCAGCGGCATTATGGGTTCGTGCTGCATGGTCTGTGGCCTCAGTACGCAACCCACGGCTATCCCGAATCCTGCCCGTCCGCTGCCGGCCGCGTTCCCGAGCCGGTGTTTCAGCAAATGCTGCCGATAATGCCGGCGCGGGGTTTGGTCCAGCACGAGTGGGACAAGCATGGAACCTGTAGCGGCCTGTCCATCGCCGACTATTTCGCCCTGGCGACCCGGGCCTACCGCGCCATCCGCGTCCCCGAGCCCTGGCAGCAACCGGCCGGCCCGGTGTCCGTGGCCGTCGAGACCTTCAGGACCACGTTCCTTGCCGCCAATCCCGGCCTGAAGGACAATCAGATGACCATGTTCTGCAAGGGGCACTACCTGAGCGAAATCCGCCTGTGCCTGACCCGCAGCCTCCAGCCGGGGCCGTGCGGCCCCGACCTGCACAACCAGTGCCATGACGATACGGTGGTGCTGCGCGCCGTGCGTTGACCGATCACGCCTGGTCCGCTTCGAAGGTCGCGGAGCGATCGCCGATCTTTTGGCGTGTGGTCTTACCCGGAGCAGTTTCGTTCCAGACGAACAGGCCCAGGAACTGCGCCCGCTCCTGCGGGCTCGCAGGCAATTGGACCGAGAGCAAACCAGTCAGGTCCTGCATCTGCAAAAGACTCTGGAAGCGGCGAACGTCAAGCGCGACTCCGTGATCTCCGACATTCCTGGGGTGACAGGACGGCGCAGGTGGAAGTCATCATTGGTGGCGAGAGCAATCCGTTGGAACGGGGCCGCCTGACCCATCGGCGGATCAAGGCGCCGCGCGAGGTGCTGACCGAAGCCCGGCTCCGGTGACCGTCGGGGGCGGTGGCCCGCGGCGGTCACCGACGGCACGATTGCATCGCTACTTCCAGAACGCCCACCACCGCCGGGATGCCTCGCTAACGCGGCGTTCGGCGGCTTCGAGCCGGTTGCTCCACAGGGCGCGTTCCTCCGCGTGACGTTCCGCGAGGGCGGCGTACTCTTTTCCCAACCGTTCCTTCAACCCGGCTTCCTGGTCGCTCAGCGCCGCGGCCAGCCTCTCACGAAACTCATCTTCTTTTTCGAGTATTTCATCCTTGAATTGCGCGCGAAGATCCCGCGCCTGTTCCTCCAGCTCATCCGCCCGACTCTGGCTCGACTCCCGTTCAATGACGCCACGCAGTTCTTCTTCCTTACGGGCGATGGCGTCTTCCAATCGTCCGATCATCTCTTCCTCGGCCTTTTCGCGGACCTCCTCGGCCTTTTTAGCCAGGTCTTCCTCGAATTGCTCCCGCAATTCCTCGTCCTTGCGAGCCAGGGCCTGCTCCAGGTCATCGCGAAATTGTTCCACCAATTCTTCGCGGACCTGGCGCTCGACGGTATCGCGAAGTACCGGTTCGAGAGTCTCCCGCAGTTCGCCCTCGATCTGCTCCCGCAACTGAAGGTCTTCGATCACCTTCTCGCGCATTTCTTCTTCTTTTTCGAACAACTCTTCCTTAAGTTGCTCATTCAATTCATGTTCTTTTTCTTCAAAGTCCTCCGCCAGAAGCTGCCTCAGTTCCTGCTCTATGGAGACCCGCAGCTCCTCCTCCTTGCGCGCGACCGCTTCCTGCAATCGCTCCAGCAGGTCCTCATCGGCCTTTTCGCGGATTTCCTCGGCCTTCGCCGCCAGCGTTTCCTCGAACCGCTCCCGCAGTTCTTCTTCCTTTCGACGCAGAGCCTCTTCCATCTGCTCCTGTAGCGACTCGCTCAACTCGATCCGAAGTTGGCGCTCGATGGATTCGCGCAGTTCTCCGTCGAGCTTTTCTCTTAACTCCGGCTCGAGTTGCTCACGCAACTCCTGTTTCGCCTCAATGAGGTCATCCTTAAATTGCTCTCGAAGAGATTCTTCTTTTTCTTGTAAAACCACGGAAATATGATCCCGCATCTCGCGTTCTTTTTCGGCGAGATCGTCTCTTATTCTCTGGCTGATTTCTTCCTCGATTTTCTCACGAAGCTGACTCTCAATCCTGCTGCTCAGTTCTTCCGCCATCGCATTCCCCTCTTGTGCGCCGTGTAACTCTTTTCGTCACGATCATCCTGCCCGATCAGGTGCCCATAGATGCCCCAGGACGCGAAGGAAGAGAACCGAAAATCACCGCCGCCGGGAACTGCCGCCGCCGCCGCCGGGACTCGCCGCCCGGACCGGGCCGGACCGGGCCCGACAATTGAGGCAGGTCAAGTCGGCGGCCGGACCGCTCGTGTAGCCTGGGCCGTCGCCAAAATGGGGAGGTCGGACCGGACCCCGGCGAAGGAGGGCAAACGCGCGATGATGGAGTACCGGGGCTACAAGGCCCAGATCGACTTCGACGACGACGCCGGCCTGTTCCATGGCGAGGTGATCAATACCCGGGAGGGCATCGCCTTTCGCGGCCGGACAGTGGACGAACTGCGCCAGGGATTCCGCGAGGCGGTGGACGGCTATCTTGACTGGTGCGCCCGGTGCGGCACCGGCGGCCTGCCCGCCTTCTCCGGTCGGCTGTCGGTCCGGCTTCCTCCCGAATTGCATCGCTCGGTCGCCGCCGCCGCCCGTCGCGACGGCAAGAACATCAGCACCTGGATCGCCGAAAGGCTGGGAGAGGTGGTGGAGCGCGGGGCGGAGCGGGGCGGCGCCGACGCCCGCTGAGCGTTCCCATGACCGACTCCGCCCGCTACGCCGAGCTTCACGTCACCAGCAACTTCACGTTCCTCCACGGCGCCAGTCATGCCGAAGAACTGGCCCTGACCGCGGCGGCGCTGGGACTGGGCGCGCTGGCCATCACCGACCGCAACACCCTGGCCGGGGTGGTGCGCGCCCATCTGGCCGCCAGGAGTGCCGGTATCCGGCTGGTGGTGGGCTGCCGGCTGGACCTGCGCGACGGCCCCAGCCTGCTGGCCTACCCCACCGACCGCGCCGCCTATGGCCGGTTGTCGCGGCTGCTGACGGTGGGCAAGCGGCGGGCACCCAAGGGCGCCTGTCACCTGGATGTCGCCGATGTCTGCGACCACGCCCGGGGCCTGCGCCTGCTGGCGCTGCCGCCCGAAACGCCCGAAGCCATGGACACCGGCTTCGCGACCACCCTGGCCGACTACCGGGCACGATTCGGGGACGGCGGGCTGGGCCTCGCGGTCAGCCACCGGTATCGGGGCGATGACCGGCGCCGGCTGGCGCGGCTGGCCGAACTGGCGACCGCGGCCCGGCTGCCGTTGGTGGCCACCAACGACGTGTTGTACCACAGCCCGGCCCGGCGCCCGCTCCAGGACGTGCTGACCTGTATCCGGGAACGTTGCACCATCGACGAGGCCGGCTGGCGGCTGGCGGCCAATGCCGAACGTCACCTCAAGGCCCCCGCCGAAATGGCCCGGCTGTTCCGGCACAGCCCCGAGGCCCTGGCCGGGACCCTGGAACTGGTCGACGCCTGCCGGTTCTCCCTCGACGACCTGCGCTACGAGTACCCCGACGAGGTGGCCGCGCCCGGCGAAACCGCGCAGCAGGGGTTGGCCCGCCTGACCTGGCAGGGTGCCGCCGGCCGCTACCCCGACGGCATCCCGGAACGGGTGCAGGCCAGCCTGGAGCACGAACTGGCGCTGATCGACCGGCTCGGGTACGCCGCTTACTTTCTCACGGTCCAGGACATTGTCGCCTTCGCCCGGAGCCGGGGGATTCTGTGCCAGGGGCGGGGTTCGGCCGCCAATTCGGCGGTGTGCTACTGCCTCGGCATCACCGCCGTCGACCCGGCCCGGGCCGACCTGCTGTTCGAGCGGTTCATCTCGGCCGCACGCAACGAGCCGCCCGACATCGACGTGGATTTCGAGCACGAACGACGGGAAGAGGTGATCCAGTACCTTTATCAAAAATACGGGCGGGACCGCGCCGGACTGACCGCCGTGGTGATCCGCTTCCGCGCCCGGGCGGCGCTCCGGGACGTGGGCAAGGTCATGGGGCTCAGCGCCGACACCGTGGCCCGCCTGACCGGCTCGGGCTTCACCCGCAGCCGCGAAGTGCTCGACGAGCAGCGCATCCGCGAGCACGGCCTGGACCCGGGGGAGGCCCGACTGGGCCGGACCCTGGAACTGGCCCGCGACCTGATCGGCTTTCCCCGCCATCTGTCCCAGCATGTGGGCGGCTTCGTGATCACCCGCGGCCCGCTCACCGAACTGTCGCCGGTGCTGAATGCCGCCATGCCCGGCCGCACCACCATCGAATGGGACAAGGACGACATCGACGCCCTCGGGATTCTCAAGATCGACGTGCTGGCGCTGGGCATGCTCACCTGCATCCGCCGCGCCTTCGACCTGATCGCCGCCCATCACGGCCGGGTGCTGACCCTGGCCACCCTGCCGCCCGACGACCCGGCAGTTTACGACATGCTGTGCCGGGCCGACAGCCTGGGGGTGTTCCAGGTGGAAAGCCGCGCCCAGATGTCCATGCTGCCCCGGCTGCGACCCCGCACCTTTTATGATCTGGTGATCGAGGTGGCCATCGTCCGCCCCGGACCGATCCAGGGCGACATGGTCCATCCGTACCTGCGTCGCCGCGCCGGCCACGAACCGGTGGACTACCCGTCGGAGGCGTTGCGCCGGGTGCTGGAAAAGACCCTGGGGATACCGCTGTTCCAGGAGCAGGCGATGCGGATCGCCATCGTCGGCGCCGGCTTCACCCCCGCCGAGGCCGACCAGTTGCGCCGGGCCATGGCCACCTTCCGCCACGCCGGGACCATCCAGATGTTCGAGCGCAAGCTGATCGACGGCATGGTCGCCCGGGGCTACGCACCGGACTTCGCCGAACGCTGCTTCCGCCAGATCGAAGGCTTCGGCACCTACGGCTTTCCCGAAAGCCACGCCGCCAGCTTTGCCCTGCTGGTCTACGTCTCGGCCTGGCTGAAATGCCACTATCCGGCGGCCTTCGCCTGCGCTTTGCTGAACAGCCAGCCCATGGGCTTTTACGCCCCGGCCCAGATCGTCCGCGACGCCCGGGAACACGGGGTCACGGTGCTGGAGCCGGACGTCAATGCCTCGGACTGGGAGTGCCGGCTGGAGGAGGGCGGCGACCCCGAAGCCCCGGCGTTCCGGCTGGGGTTCCGGCAGATCAAGGGCGCCCGGGAGGACGATGCCGGGCGTCTCGTGGCCGCGCGCGGGTCGGGCTTTCGCGATGCCTTCGACCTGTGGCGAAAGACCGGACTTTCGATGACGGCGTTGGAGACCCTGGCCCGGGCCGACGCCTTCCGCTCCCTCGGGCTCGACCGCCGCGCCGCCCTGTGGACGCTCCGGGGCCTGGGCGAGGCGCCGCTGCCGCTGTTCGCCGGACTTGACCGGCCCGCCGCAACCGAACCCGAGGTTGTCCTGCCCGAGATGCCGCTTGGCGAGCATGTGGTCGAGGATTACGCCAGCCTCTCCCTGTCCCTTAAGTGCCACCCGCTGGCCTTGCTGCGTCCGGCCCTGGCCGCCCGCGGTCTGGTGCCGGCGGCCCGGCTGGCGCTGGTCCGCCCGGGCGCGCCCCTCCGAATCGCCGGTCTGGTGGTGGTCCGCCAGCGGCCGGGCACCGCCAAGGGCATCATCTTCATCACCCTCGAAGACGAAACCGCAATCGCCAACCTGATCGTGCGGCCGGACGTCTTCGAACGCTGCCGCAAGGCGCTGCTGGCCGCGCGCCTGCTCGCCGCCACCGGCCGGGTCGAACGGCACGACCACGTCACCCATCTGCTGGTCCAACACCTCGCCGATTTCAGCGACCTGCTGGCATCGCTGGCCGTCGACCGCCCGGCCGCCCCGACATTCCCCGACGGACGCAATTTCCGTTGACCGGCAGGAACGGAACAACCGATCATTGATGGCAAATATTTTATTAAAATGGTATCATCGAGAGTATTGCCGGAGCCGCCAGCCCACCGGTGGATTGTTTCTGAACATCGCATCCCGACAATCGAGGGGATTAAGCCTTTTTATCGCTGGTTTCAACGCTTCCAAAGGGATAAGACTCATATGGTAGTTTATCGTTTATTGAATTGAAAATATGATATGGATTTTGCGATTATGGCATGAATCAGGATGGACCCTGATACCGACGTTCCACCCGGCCATCGGGACTCCCGAGGGGATCGGTCGCACCAGGAGAATTCAGATGGCCAGTCCAGTCACCACCGGCGCCTCTCGCGGCCTCATTCTCGAGGCGGAGGATACTGTCGGCATTGCCAAAATCGATGGGCAACATCGTTTCCTGGCCAGCCTTTATAACAATATGATGAAAATACTTGAGGGCGACGGCAATCATGAACATGGCATTTATGGTTTTACGGAGTTTTTCTCTTACGTTAATTACCATTTCTCGTCCGAAGAGCAGATCATGCGGCGCGTGCTGTATCCCGAATACCGCTCGCATCTGTTCGACCATCGGAACCTCATCGCCACCCTGGAACTGCTCGGCCGTCGCATTCGGCAGCGGGATGATGGCGCCGTGATGCTGGCCAAGGTCATCGGTCAATGGCTGTTTTGCCACATTCGGATCGCCGATAAGGACCTGGGGTGGTATCTTGCAGTGGATTCAGCCTTTAACAGCGTGGACACGGCAGTCGTTGCGACCGCTGCCAACCAGGCCGGGGATTCCGACCTGGAGCGATTCGCCCGCTATCCGGCATAACCACCGAACCGCATAACGGAGCAGTTGATCGGCGCGGCGGATCGCTGGACTCGCGCAGGAACAGCGTCTAGTCTTCCGATCATCGTGCCTCAGCCGCCCGCCACGGGACAGGGTAACGTGACCGATCCGATGCAGATCCGCTACCTGTTCACCCTGCCCGACGGCCGGGTTCAGCAATACCGGTTCGATGTCGACCCCGAGAGCCTGGAGCACGTGGACAATGCCGGCGACCGCCACCCGGATTGGACCCGACTGGGTTTCCAGCAATGCTCCCATTGCCCGCTCTCCGCCGACCATCACCCTTATTGTCCGGTGGCGCTTGGCCTGCAAGACATCATGGTGCCGATGGGCGCGCTGGTGTCCTTTCAGGAAATCAAGGTGGAGGCGATCACCCGGGAACGCCATGTGGTCATGACGGTTTCGGCGCAGCACGCGATCAGTTCGGTGATGGGTCTGGCCGTGGCGCTCAGCGCCTGCCCCCATACCGCCTTCCTCAAGCCCATGGCCCGTTTTCACCTGCCGCTGGCCACCGTCGAGGAAACCATGTTCCGCGCCGTCTCGGTGTACCTGACGGCCCAGCACTTCCGCCGGATCGACGGCCTGACCGTGGACGACGCTCTCTTGGGCCTGGATCACATCTATCGGAATCTGAGCATCCTCAACGAGGCCCAGGCGCGCCGGTTGCGCGCCGCGGTATCCGAGGCGGCGTTCAAGGATGCCGGGCTGAATGCCCTGATCATCCTCGACACCTTCGCCCAGACCCTGCCGATGGTGCTGGAGGACGGCTTGGCCGTCCTCCGCCCTTCCTTCGAGCCGTTCCTGAGTAACCCGACCCCTATGCCCCCGGCGCCGACGCCCGGCGAGCCCCCGGCCGGACGCTGACCCCGGGCTTACTCCGGGGTCCACCTTGTGGCCCACGGCCTGCGAAAACACCTGCCATCCCCTCCCGCAAGACGGGAGGGGATGGTTCGGTTTATTCTTTGTGTTCGACGATTTCGTTTCCGGTTTCAACCGGCTTCTTGATGAACAGGCCCTTGATCCGCCGCCACAGCAGGGCCAGGGCAACCGCGACAACCACAAACCCCTTTTTCAGGAACAGGAACAGCAGGGCCAGCAAGCCGATTTTCTTGGCCACCACGGCGCCTCCCGCGGCAGCGGCGACCAGCGCGGCAAATGACGGGCTGCCCCCACTTAACCGAAACTGGCATTTAACCGAAACACCCCGATATTCGGACAACGCTTCCCAATTCCGGGCCGGTCCGGTTCGGATAAGCCGGAAAAGTACCGCTAAATCAAGTCTTATACTTTTCCAATGCCGGACGATGGCCACGGCTATTACTGCGACAGAATGCCGCAGAAAAGCGCCGGTCATACTTCGTTAAGACCCTCGGCCGATCATGTCCTTATTGATTACGCGGCTGGCCGATCGGATGACGAAAAGGGGGCGTTCGCCGTCCGCGTCATGCCGGTAGCCAGGACCAGGGAGACTCCGGGCATGCTCACCATTGACCCATCGGATTGCCGGCTTGAGATCGGCGTCGGCAAGAAATTCATGCGATCTTTGGTCTGGCATTTTGCCCGCCTTCTGCGCCAGCAGTTGTCCCCCAAATGCGGGATGCTCAGCCTTGAAGCCGAGGCGATCGACCGCGAAGCCCGCCGGCTGGCCATCCGGTTCGCCGGGGACATGCAGGAGTACTTCCGCCGAACTCTCAGTGACACCTATGAAACCCTCGACCATCTGAGCCCCGAAGGCATCGTCGACCTGTACGTCCGGGAGAATCTCCCGGACTTCGAGGCCGACTACCTCTCTGAACAACTCCCGGACTTTCGGATCGTCTGCGCCCGGCTGTCGGCACCCCCCACCCACCGGAACCCTGCCAACGGGCTGGGGGTCCGCCACTGAGAACCGGCCGACGTAAGGTAGTGACACACGTCATGGGCTCCGAGGGCCACCGCCCCCTGGTGAGTCCCGGGGCAAAACCCTGGTCAGGGGTGAGCGGGCGAAGCCCCATAGGCGCCAGGTTACGATGAATCGTTGAAATGGAAGGGTTTTGTGGGCTCTGCCGACACCCGCAAAGGGCCAGTCGGCCCTTTGAACCCATGACGTGAATGAGGTCAAGGAGACGAGCCTCCTTGCGGGTGCAGGGCAGAGCCCTGCAAAATCAAGACAATAGTGATATCCTGGCGCCTATGGGGCGAAGCCCCCCCGGTGTCGCCGACACCCCCGCCGGTGTCAGTCCCGGCCGCGGGCCACGAACCGCGGGTTGAGAAAACCGGGCTTGCCGTAGCCGAGTGTCTCCCCACCGGCCCCGCCCTCCTCAAGCACCTCGACCCGGCCGCCGGCCGCGGCCAGCACCGCGTGGCCGGCGGCGGTATCCCATTCATGGGTTGGCCCGAAGCGCGGATAGATGTCGGCCTGCCCCTCGGCCACCAGACAGAATTTCAAGGAACTGCCGCGCGCCTGACGGGCGATCACCGGAAGACCGGCCAGATAGTCCGCCTCTGCCGCCTTGTCGCCGTGGCTGCGGCTGCCCACCGCGGTCCAGCCGGTGGCCGGCGCCACGCGGGCCGCGATCGGCCGCTCGGGGTGTCCCGGACGGGCCAGGATCGCCCCCAGCCCCTCGGCCCCGGCATAAAGGTCGCCCGACACCGGCGCCAGCACCACCCCCAGCACCGGCCGTCCGGCCTCGATCAGCGCGATGTTGACCGTGAACTCGCCGTTGCGGCTCAGAAACTCCTTGGTGCCGTCCAGGGGATCCACCAGCCAGAACCGGCCGCCGCTCACGTCGGGGACCACCCCGGCGGCGGTCGCCTCCTCCGCCACCGCCGGCACACCGGGCAACAGCCGGGCCAGCGCCGGCAAAATCAGCGCCTCCGCGGCCTGATCGGCCAGCGTCACCGGGCTGCCATCGGCCTTGAGATGACTCCCGGTCTCCCCGGCGTAGTAACCCAGGATCAGCGCACCGGCTTCCAAGGCGATGGCGCGGCACCCGGCAAGCAGGGCGGACGGCGACGGTTCGGTCATGACAGGGCCTCGCAGCGACCCGGATTCGACGATCCGGGTCTGTTGATCACACGGCATTCTACCGGAAGAAATGCCGTCACGACAGCCCGTCGCCCTCCGGCGGTTCCAACGGTTCCGGTGGTTCCAGCGGCTCCGCCGGCCCGCCCGTCAGGGAATAGGCATTGACGATCTCGTAACGGGCGCCGCCGCGGCCCAGATGGCTGCGGTACAGGGCGAAGCCGGTGACGGGGAACGGCAGGCTGCGGAACAGATTGTTGCCGGCCAGAAAGCGCATCACCCGTTCGGGATTGCCGTCCTTCAACCGGGCCAGGGTGACGTGGGCTGCGAATTTTCGCGGCTCGGGCGGGAAGCCGGCCCGCAGCACCGCCGCTTCGACCTTGGCCTGAAGCTGGAACAGCGCCTCGTTCCGTTCCGCTCCGATCCACAGGGTATGGATGTTGCGCCCGGTGCCGAAGTGACCGACGCCGTCCAGCACCAGCGGAAAAGCCTCGGCATCGACCCGGATCAGTTCGGCATCCAGATCGGCCAGCCGGCCCTCGTCGACCTCGCCGATGAAGCGTAAGGTCAAATGCAGGTCTTCGGCCTCGACCCAGCGCGCCCCGGGCACGCCGCCGGCCAGACCGGCCAGCCGAAAACGCAGTTCGGCGGGCAGTGGCAGGGCCACGAACAACCGGATCATGACACCCTCTCCCTCTCCCTCTCCCTCTCGCTCTCGCTCCCGCCCGTCAAAACAGACTGCCCTGTTCCGGTTTCGGCCCGCCCCGCCGGGGCCGGGACTCGCCTCGCCGCCGGCCGCCGCCGGCCACCACCACCGCCGCCGCCTCGCCATCGTGGAAGGTCAGCGTCACCTCGCGCCCCACGGTCGCCTCGGCCACGCTGGTCAGCGGCAAATGGTCCGGCCCGGTGACGAGCACGAAGCCCCGGGCCAGCACGCCCTTGTGGGAATAACTGAGCAACAGTTGGCCCGCCACGGTCAACGCCTCCTGGCGCCGGACAAGATCCCGACGCTGCGCCCGGGCCAGCCGCCCGCCCAGGTCCTCCAGGCGCCGCCCCTGGTCGTCCAGCCGGCCGCGTAACGGCGCCACCGCCAGCCGGCCGCCGGTCAGCTCCAACCGCCCGGCCCCGGCCTGCACCAATCGGCGCAGCGCCGCGGTCAGCGCCCGGCTTTCCCCGGCCAGCCGCAGCGCCGCCGCGGTCAGTTGCTCGCGGGGATGGCGAATCGCCGCGGCCAGCCGCCCGAGCCGGGTCCGGCCCCGCTCCAGCAGCGCCACCATGGCCAGACCCAGCCGCTCGCCGCGCTCGTCGAGCCGCTGGCTGCGTTCCTCGATCAGCCGCCGGGGATCGCCGAGCCCCCGGGCCAGACCGTCGATCCGGGTCCGGCGTTCCACCAGCCAGCGGTCGAAGGCCCGCACCGACCGGCGCTCCAGGTCAAGCACCTGCACCAGCAGTTCGGCCCGCACCGGCACCGCCAGTTCGGCGGCCGCGGTGGGGGTCGGCGCCCGCAGGTCGGCGGCCAGATCGATCAGGGTGGTGTCGGTTTCGTGGCCGACCGCGGAGATCAGCGGAATCGTGCCGGCCGCCACCGCCCGCACCACGATCTCCTCGTTGAACGGCATCAGGTCTTCCAGCGACCCGCCGCCCCGGGCCACGATCAGCAGGTCTGGACGCGGGACCGCACCGCCTTGGGGCAGCCGGTTGAATCCGGCGATGGCCGCCGCGATCTGCGCCGCCGCCTGTTCACCCTGAACCGCCACCGGCCACAGCAGCACCCGGCGGGGAAAGCGGTCGGCCAGCCGGTGCAGGATGTCGCGAATCACGGCGCCGGTGGGAGAGGTGATCACCCCGATCACCTGGGGCAGGAACGGCAACCTTTGCTTGCGCGCAGCCTCGAACAGACCTTCGGCGGCCAGCCGGCGCTTACGCTCCTCCAGCATCCTGAGCAGCGCCCCGACCCCGGCGAGCGTCATCGACTCGATCACCAACTGGTACTGCGACCGCAGCGGATAGGTGGTCAGGCGGCCGGTCACCACCACCTCCATGCCGTCTTCGGGATTGAGGCCGAGCCGCTGCAACACCGGCCGCCAGCACACCGCCTCCAGCACCGCGGTCTCGTCCTTGAGCCGCAGATAGAGGTGGCCCGAGCCGTGGCGCTTGGGCTGGGAGATTTCGCCGCGGACGCGGACATGGCCAAAGGCGTCTTCCACCGAACGCTTGAGCGCACGGGCCAGATCGCCCACTGTGAATTCAGGCAGGTTGGAGCCGGGGACTTGAGTCATGGTGCGGGCATGATACAAGGCTGAAGCCCCGACGCCTAGCGCGGCCTGGGCCGGGGCACGGGCGGCCGGACGGGCCGGAGGAGGATGGGGATGAGGCTTCTGGTGGTCGGATCCGGCGGTCGGGAACACGCCCTGTGCTGGACGCTGGCGGCTTCGCCCCTGTGTCAGTCGCTGTTCTGCGCGCCCGGCAACGCCGGCATCGCGACGGTGGCCACCTGCGTCGCCATCGCCGCCGACGACGTGGCCGCGCTGGTCGGTTTCGCCGCCGCCAACGCCATCGATCTGGTGGTGGTCGGCCCCGAGGCGCCGCTGGTGCTGGGACTGGTGGACCGGTTGGCCGAGGCCGGGATTCCCGCGTTCGGCCCCGGCGCCGCCGCGGCCCGGCTCGAAGGCTCCAAGGGCTTCATGAAGGACCTGTGCGCCCGCCACGGCATCCCGACCGCGCCTTACGGCCGTTTCCACGACGCGGCGGCGGCGCGGGCCTTCGTGGTCGCCCGGGGCGCCCCGATCGTGGTCAAGGCCGACGGCCTTGCCGCCGGCAAGGGCGTGACCGTGGCCCGGACGGTGGCGGAGGCGCTGGCCGCGGTGGACGAGGTGCTGGTGGCCGGCCGCTTTGGCGCCGCCGGCGCCGAGGTGGTGATCGAGGGTTTCCTCGCCGGGGAGGAAGCCAGCTTCTTCGCCCTGGTCGACGGCGAAACCGCCCTGCCCCTGGCGACGGCCCAGGACCACAAGGCGGCCTTCGACGGCGACACCGGCCCCAACACCGGCGGCATGGGCGCCTATTCCCCGGCGCCGGTGATGACCCCGGACCTGACCGACCGGGTGATGGCCGAAATCATCCGGCCGACGGTACGGGCCATGGCCGCCGAGGGCATTCCCTACAAGGGCGTGCTGTTCGCGGGCCTGATGATCGTCCCCGACGAAAGCGGCACCGGTCTCCCCAGGCCGTATCTCCTGGAGTATAATGTCCGCTTCGGCGACCCGGAATGCCAGGTGCTGATGAAGCGGCTGCGCTCCGATCTGGTGCCGGCATTGCTGGCCACCCATGAGGGACGGCTCGACGAGATCGGCCTGGAGTGGCGGGACGAAGCGGCATTGTGCGTGGTGATGGCCGCCGCCGGCTATCCCGGCGCGGTGACCGCCGGCACCGGGATCAGGGGCCTGGACTCCGCCGGGGCGGTCCCCGGGGTGACGGTGTTCCATGCCGCCACCGGCCGCGACGATGGGGGCCGGTGGCATGCCGCCGGCGGCCGGGTGTTGGGTGTGACGGCGCTGGGCGCAACCGTTGCCGAGGCGCAGGGCCTGGCCTACCGGGCGGTGGACGCCATCGACTGGCCGGAAGGCTTCTGCCGCCGGGACATCGGCTGGCGCGCGGTCGCCAGGAACTGAGGGATGGAGCCCGCCGGCTCCGGTTTTTGAACTTTCCACCGTGGAAGCGCCGCGATGTTCATTGATTGCTCCGACCTGATCGCTGAAAACCGGCCCCATGGCGGCCAGGGCGTGACCGTCACCGACATCGACAACGACGGCGCGCCGGAATTCCTGGTGACCGGCACCGGCATGGCCAATCGGGCGCTGAAGTGGAACGGCCAGCGACTGGTGGACGCCACCGACCCGGCGCTGCTCGACCCGGCCGGACACACCTCCTGCCTGATCGCCGCCGATCTGGACGGCGACGGGCGGGAGGAAATCTACGCCTGCAACCAAGGGGCCGAGCATCGCGCCAACCCAAGCGACCGGCTGTTCGCGCCGTTCGGGACCCGCTGGCTCGACCTGCTGAACCAGCCGGAAAACGCCGAAATCGCCGGGTTCGCCCACGGCCGGGTGGTCGCCTGCCTGGACCGCCAGGGCCGGGGCCGCTACGGCTTTGCGGTGGCCAACACCGGCGAGCCGCTGGCACTCTACGAACTGGACGGCAACGGCCGGCTGGTGGATGTGGCCGAAGAGGCCGGGCTCGACGTGGTGTTGAACGCCCGGGCGATGGTGGCGCTGCCCCTGGTGTCGGAGCGGATGGACCTGTTCGTCCAGATCGACGGCGGCGCCAACAGCCTGTTTCGCAACCTGGGTGACGGCACCTTCGAAGAGGTCGCCGAGCGCCGCGGCGTCGCCGATCCGCGCCAGCGCGGCCGCAGCATCGCGGTGCTCGACGCCAACGGCGACGGCCTGTTCGATCTGCTGTGCGGCGTCTGGCAGGGCAGCCACCGGCTGTTTCTGCAACGGGCCGGCGGCGGCTTCAGTGAAGAGGCGCCGAGCGACCTGTCGCTGCCCTCCCACGTCACCTCGGTCATCGCGGCCGATTTCGACAATGACGGCTTCGAGGAGTTGCTGTTCCTCAACCACGGTCAGCCCAACCGCCTGTTCGCCCGGCGCCATGAGGGATGGCTCGAGATCGACGCCGGCGACGCCGTCGAGCCCCGCGGCCTCAGCACCGGCGCCGCGGTCGCCGACATCGACGGCGACGGCCGGCTGGAACTGCTGGTCAACCACAGCGGCAGCCCGCAGCCGCTGGCCCTGTTCAAATGCCCGCCCAACCCCAACGGCTGGTTGCGGGTCCAACCCCTGACCGCCGCCGGCGCCCCGGCCCGGGGCGCGGTGGTCACCTGCACCCTGGGCACCCGCACCCAACGCCGCGCCATCTGCGCCGGCAGCGGCTATCTCAGCCAGATGGAGCCGGTGGCCCATTTCGGCCTGGGCGACGCCCGCCGGATCGACAGCGTCGAGGTCCATTGGCCCGATGGCGCCGTCGCCCTGATCAAGACCCCCCCGGCCAACCGCCTGATCACCGTCCCCCACCCGCCGGAGTGAACGGGGGGGGAGCTTTGCCCCCGGGACCCCACCAGGGCTTTGCCCACCCACCAAATGCTGCGGCACTGCTGAACCCTTGACGTCCTGTGGACACAAGGGACGTCATCCTCGTTCGCGCAACCAGCGTTGCATCAACGGCACCCGAAGACGCCAGCCGCTTCCCTCCCCGTCCGGGATCACCAGCAGCCGCCGGCGCAGCGACCGGAGCACCGCCTCGTCGTCGGGAGACGGCAGCGCATCGGCGCGGCGAAAGCCTTGCAGCCAGCGCCATTCGCCGTCCAGCCGACATTCGCGCTCCAGCAACTGGCGCAGCACGATGTCGCCGCTCTCGATCGCGCCGGCCAGGGTCTGCCGGTACAACGCCGGATCCAGGGCGCGGGCGTTGCTGTCATTGACGACATTGACCGCAGTTTCGGCGATCAGTTGCACCAGATGGGGCCAGCCGCCGGCCTCGGCATGGATCGCCTTGATGCCGTCGGTACCCCAGAACTCGGGGGCGAAGCCGGGCCGGCGCGGGTCGTCCCGGGTCCATAACGGCGAATGGCGCAACGGCTCGGTCAGCAGCAGCCGGGTTTCCGACGGGTCGAACAGCGGCATCTCCACCGTGCGCATGCTGACGAAGTTCGAGGTCCAGGGCGCGCAGGGCAAATCGGCAATGTGGTGGCTGCCGGCAAACAGCCAGATCAGGCGGCGATGGCTCTGGATCGATTCGCGGAGCGTCGGCAGCAGGTCGGCGGGAAACACCCCCTGGCCTCTTGGTATCGATGTACTCGTACTCGTCGATGGCCAGCACCAGCCGGCGCCCGTGGTCAGCCAGCCAGTGGTCATAGCCGTCCAGCGCCCGGAACAGCGCCGGCAGGTCGGCGGGCGCCGCCGCCGGCCGGGGTGCGTCGGGCACGGCACCGGCCACGGTTTCCGCCACCAGCGCGGTCAGGGTCTCGAGGCCGGTGAAGGCGTGGGGGTCCTGCATCGACAGGGTGGCCACCTCAGTCGGCACCTGAGATAATGACAGGCAAAATTGATATGGGCGCCTGTACAACAACCCCAGCCACCACCACGCCGACAGATGATGACGCCAGCTCAAGCCAATCCGGTCCAGCGGGATCGGCGTCATGGCGTGGCCGACAGGGTGACGGTGGTCATGTCGATCTCCGACAAGGGGTGGGTGCGGGGCAACAGGGACTGGAATGGGGCACGGGACTGGACCAGCAGGGCGAGTTTGCGTTGGGTGTTGATCAGGTGGCGCAGGGCCGCGAACAGTTCCACGTCCTGGCTGTAATCGCTGTGGTGCCCGACCATGTCGAAATGGACCAGCGCGATGCGGGAAAAAGGACGGGCCTCGATCTCCCGGCCGAATTCCAGCAGATCATGCGGCCGGTCCGGCAGGGCACGGCGCGAGCCGAGGCCGTGGAGCACCGTCTGCAACAGCGCCGGCCGCGACGCCACCCCCCAGCTTTCCAGATCGATCTCGGCCAGGGCCAGACCGTCCAGGGTCCCGAGATGCCGGACCAGCGGTTGCCAGGGCACGCCCGCGCCGACCACCAGATTGACCGAGCGGCGGTCGTTCAGCAGCCGCACGATCCGGTCACGCTTTTCCAGCCAGTGCGGCGCCGGAACCCCCAACCGGGCATCGCAGGCGGCCAGCAAGGCATCCCATGGCCCGGCCACCCGGTCGTCACGCAAATCGACAAACAGCGGCGCGGTCAACCGGGACGGCAGGGGCGTGTCGTCGCGGCGAATCGGAACCACGACGCCACCGGTAAAGTCCGGGTCCCGCCCGATCGCCCGTTGCATCTCGTGCCGGCACGGGCCACTGGCCAGTGCGTTGGCGCTGATCACCAGCAACTGGCGGTCGGCCTGATCCTGCCAGTGGTCCATCTGGCCCGCCACCGAACGGCCGGCGTGAAACTGCCGGACGTCGATGATGATCCCGGCACCCCCCGCTTCCAGGACCGGCACCAGCCGGTCGAGCACCCACCACTGCTCGCCGTGGGCGTAGCTGATAAAGACTTTGGCCATGGGGCTCCACCGGCATCCATCACGCCCGCCGACGATACCATACCGTGTGCGGCTGTAAAGGTGGCGCGCGGGAAGAGAAGATTTTCCCGGCTTTCAAGGACCCCACCGCACCTCCCGCCTGACCCGGCCGGGACGTCGCCGCCCATTTCCCTTGCCGCGGCATACCACCGTATATGCCGTCCCAGCCCGGACTTTCCGGCTAGAGCACTGACTTTATTCTGTTTTACATTTGTATGCGGGCATACCTCATAAATTTTTCCGGGTGTCGTTGACGCCGCTGGCACAAGACCTAATAGTCATAATCCTAATTAAAATCAGGAGGACCGCCGATGGCACTGTGGTCGCGTTTTCTCACACCCGCCGATATCGACGATTTCGCCGATAATCCGGGACTTCGCGAGCAGCTTCAGACTCTGTGGTCGGAGCGGGTCGATGGATTCACCCAACAGTCGATCACCGGAACACCGTGGCAGGTGACCTACAGCAGCGGCATCACCGCCTACCTCAATCCCCTCCGCACCGATCCCGGAACCTTCGCGGCCTCGCCGGGAATCCGGTGGGAGGCGATGCCGGGCCGGATCAAAGCCTATTTTCCCAACCTGACCAACCTGCAACGCTGGTCACTGGCCGACACCGGCTATTCCGATTCCAGCCAGACCACCACCTTTGGCCGGATTGTCCAGGACCCGTGCAACCCCAACCCGGACCAGACCCAAAGCTATCCGCCCTACGGTCCCCGGGGCTGGCAGGACGAGTACTGCGAATGGTCGATCACCTATGACGACCTGAGCAAGAACGTCGATCAGCGCAAGGTCCTGCGCCTCGATTTCGTCTGCGAAAACCCGGAATACTGGCATACCCTGTGGAATGTCGACCCCAACCGGGTGGTCGCGTTGTATAATGAGGTGCTCAACTACCCGGCCGGCTATCCCGCGGCCAGCCGCAACGTCAACAAGGTGGTCACGCTCGACGACCTGACGCTCAAAGACCCGTCAAACCCGACCGTCCCCGTGATCGATCCGTTCACCGGTGGCCCGGCCTACAATCCGCTCAACGCCTTCAACAACGGTCCGGCCGGCAGCCCCACCACCGGCGGCGTCATGCATCTGACCTCGACCCCCAACACCGTTCAGACCGAGATCGGTCTGGCCGGACAGGCGACGCTCCAGCGCAATTGTGGCAACAGCGTGCCCCAGACCCTGATCTGTTGCGCCCAGTACGGACAGGTTCACCGCAACAGCGACCCGCACATCGGACAGAGCGTCAACCTTGCGGTGGCGGCCGGTCTCAACGTCACGCTGGCCAACCCGCCCGGCCTCTATCTCCAGAACCCGGTCTGGCCGTCCGATGCCTGGGTGAAGTTCCCGGCCACCGCGCCGGCCAATGCCCGATTGCAGGACTATTTCCGGGTGTTGCGGGGGGCCGAAACCCTGAACGACCCCAATGGCCAGCCGTTCAGCGGCAATTTTTATCTGCACTATGTCATAGAGATTCCCGCAGATCAGGGGTTCTGTCTCAGTGACATCCAGATTCTGGATCAAGATGGCTCCTGGCACCCGCTCCGCGGCGGCGCCCAGATTTCCGAATGGATCAACGTCCAGATTTTTCCGGCAGCGTACCTCGGAACGGCGCCCGGAACCCCGCTTCCGTGCGTCGGAAACCAGGACACCTATGCCTGGCCGCTCCAGCTTCTTTACCGGTCGGTCTGGGACGCCGCGATCAACACCAGCTATCCGACGGTGGTCGGCCAGACCATGACTCTTGCCAGCAACACCGTGATCATTCCGCCGCGGGTCAGCCGCGGTGCCACCACGCCCCTGGTCCTGACCTGGTTCCCCAGCGGCGCGTCGGGCACCACCACCCTGGCCTTTGTTGACGACAACGGCCAGCCGGCCTCCGGAGTCGGCGTGACCGTGTCGGACGGCGGGACGGCGAAGTACTGCGTGCCGGGAAACACCATCCCCAGTCAGGTCAACGTCCTGAGACTGTCGGTGGCCGTCGACCCGTCGGCGACGCCGGGGGTTTTCGGCATCCGGTTTTCCGACAACGACCAGCCGAACCCGCCGGTCGCCCCGGCCTTCCTCACCATCGTCTGACCCGAGTCCTGGAGTCCGATCATGTCCCGACTCTTGCTCCTGGCCGTCGTTGCCGGCCTTGCCGCCCTGTTGGCGACCCCGCCGGCCATCGCCGCCGACAACACCTTCGCCTGTCTTTCCCCGCCGACGCTGACCTCGGCCCTGCCCGGCGATACCAAATTCCCCAACCAGGACAACTTCAACTGTTTTGCCTGGCAGGAATTCATCGCCCTGACCTGGAATTCCAGCTACCAGACCCCGGGCCAGCCGGATCCCACCGCAACCGCGGCCCAATACGGCACCCCGGCCTCGACCACGCCGCTGGTCTGGGAGACCTTTTCGCCCGATGGTGCGGTTTTCAAGCCCGCCGCCCTGGCCCCCGATCCGTTCGGCGTGACCAGCCCCCCGGCGTGCCCCGAGCTGGCCACCGGCCGGAACCCGGGGACTCTGTTCGCCAACAGCGAGCTGGTCGGCGTACCGATCAGCGCCCTGTCGTCCATCGTCCAGGCCGGCACCAACTATTCCTGGGTCACCGCGCAGAACCACAAGCCGACCTACTATGACGTCCGGCTGAACCAGCCCGAATACACCTATCTCGTGACCAACAAATTCTACGACGCCAGGAACCAGGGAACCGCTGCGGTTTCAACCACCCAAGGGGTGCTGCTGCCCAACGGCGCCATCGAGATCAAGGCGGCCTGGCTGGAAATCACCGACCAGAGCCGCTGGCCACGCTATCGCATGGTCCAGTTGCCGATCCTCGACACACCCACGGACTCCGTCACCTCGGTCTGTCGCATGGCCCATATGGGCCTGGTCGCCCTCCACATCATCCAGAAGACGCCGCTGGGTCAGCAATTCGTCTGGGCGAGCTTCGAGCATGTCGACAACCAACCGGACTACGGCGCGGTGGACAGCACGGTTGATTACACCTATTACAATCAGAATTGCGATCCCACCACCGACCACTACCATTGCGACATCAACCATCAACCTACCTGCACCCCGCAAGGCGGTGGCCTGCTGTGCGATCCGGTGGCGGCGCCGGTCCAGGTGGTCAAGATCGTTCCGACGCCGGCCTCGACCGTGGCGCTCAACGACCATGTTCAAAATCTGATTCGCCAGGCGAACCCCGACTCGGTGTTCCAATACTACCGGTTGGTGGACTCCATGTGGCCCAATAACAACACCGTGATCCCGGCCGGATCAATGGTCAGTCTGACCGACGGCAACGCCCAGCCGCCGCTGGCCCAGGGCGGCCTGCTCAATCCGCTGATCGAAACCTACTTCCAGAACAGTCCGAACCAGAACAACGGCAAGGGCTTCCTCGGGTGCCTGTCCTGCCATGTCGCCGCACCGATCGCCGCCCAGGAAAACCCGGTCCGCTGCACGGTCCAGACCGGCGGCGGCTCGAATACGCCATCCCGATGCGCCTCGGATTACAGTTTCCTGTTCTCCAAGGCCCAATGCCCGAACCCGCTGGCCTGCCAGACGCAGTAACGGTTTTGCCGGCAAGGGAAAACATGACACAAGGGGGGCTTTGTGCCCCCCTTGCCCCCCCCCAGGGCCATGACGGCCCTGGACCCGCGTGGCCTAAGTGTCCAGGGTTCCAAGGGCCTTCGGCCCTTGGTGGGTCCAGGGCAAAGCCCTGGTCGGGGGAACCGGAGCAAAGCCCCGATACAGCACCTTAACAGCCGGTCAAAACACTATTTGTGAATGGCCTTGGCAGCGTCTTCGGCAGACTTCAGCATCGACTCCAGGCCGGCGCCGGTGGCGTGAACGGTGTTTTCGACCGCCTGTTTGAACCAGTTCTCCTTGGGCCGGAGCGCCGCCACGTCAACCGCGCGGAGTTTCTGGATCAGTTCCTTCATGTCGGCCTGCTGGTTTCCCGCCGGAAGCACCTCGGGATTGCCGGCAAGGTAGGCGATCGGGGTGCAAACGGTGGTGATCTTGGAGCCGCCGCGCAACGAGGCAAAACCAGGAGCCGTCACCTTGACCTCGGTCGCGACATAGGCCGGCGCGTCCTTGGCGGTCTGGCGCAGGATCGCCCGGTTGATGACCGGAATATAAGTCAGCTTGGCGTCATTGACCTGCTTGAAACGTGGGTTGCTGGTGTCCGGGAACTGAACGAAGAAGGCCACGTCGGCCTTCCCCTTGGCCACCTCGTCGATGGCGGCGTCGACGCTCGCGGCATTGGTGACCGGAGCATCCTTCAGCGTGTCGCTCAGCGATTTCAGGAATGCCAGGGTTGCGGCAGACCCGCTGCCCACCGGCCCCGTGACCAGCTTGAGCCGCCGGCCGAAACTCTCGACATCGCCCCAGTTGGTCAATGCGGTATTGCCGGCCGCGGCCACGGCAAAGGCGCATTCGTTGGCCACGTCATTGCGGACGACGACGACTTTGGATGCCAGATCGGGCTTCGCCGCCAGTTCCGCCGACAGGATGTCGGTTTGCACCAGCGCAAGAGAGGTCGGCGAAGTCGCCACCTGATTGATATTCTCGGCGCTGCCCGCGCTCTCTACCAACTCATACCGAAAGAACTGCTTGCCGAGAACGTCCTTAAGCAAGGGGCCGAACACGGTGAAGTAGCTTCCGGTCTTGCCACCGGTATAGATGTTGCCGTCCGCCCTGGCGGTCCCGGCGGTGACCAGTGCGAAAGCACCGGCTATACCTGCAAGAACGAGAGCCCGCTTGGATATCGTCATTCTGCCTTCCCTCCTGTGATTTGGCCCGCCCGATAAACACTGGCCACCGGCACGCGGACCGGGGCGAAGCTTAGCAAAGCTTCGCGATACCGGTGAGGTAATTCGCCCGACCGCGGGCAACCGACGGCTCCCCGCTCATTCCAGGTCATAGCGACCCACCCCGACTCTGTGCGATATAGGGGCTTCGCTTTTCCCGCCAACGCAGCAGTGGACAGGACGATGGCCCAAGCCGCCAGTTCTCTTTTTCCTCTGGGGGAGGACACCACCCCCTATCGGAAACTCACCGACCAGTACGTCACCGTCGAGCGTTTCGACGGCCAGGACATTCTTCGGGTCGACACCCAGGCGCTTCGCCTGCTGGCCGAACAGGCCTTTGGCGACATCAACCACCTGATGCGGCCGGGCCATCTGCAACAGTTGCGCACCATCCTCGACGATCCCGAGGCGTCGCCCAACGACCGCTTCGTGGCCTATGACCTGATGAAGAACGCCAACATCTCGGCGGGCGGAATCCTGCCCATGTGCCAGGACACCGGCACCGCCATCATCATGGGCAAGAAGGGCCGGCGGGTATGGACCGCGGGCGGCGACGAAGACGCGCTGGCCCAGGGCGTGGCCGACGCCTACCTCAAGCGCAACCTGCGCTACAGCCAGTTGGCGCCGCTCTCGATGTTCGAAGAGCAAAACACCCGTAACAATCTGCCCGCGCAGATCGAGCTGTATGCCGAGGGTGAAGACGCCTACAAGTTCCTGTTCATGGCCAAGGGCGGCGGCTCGGCCAACAAGACCTTCCTGTATCAGGAAACGCCGTCTCTGCTGACCCGCGACCGGCTGCTGGCCTTCCTCGAGGCCAAGGTCCGGTATCTTGGCACCGCCGCCTGTCCGCCCTACCATCTGGCCATCGTCATCGGCGGCACCAGCGCCGAGTTGAACCTGAAGGCGGTCAAGCTCGCCTCCGCCCGTTACCTCGACAGCCTGCCGACCCAGGGCTCGGCCGCCGGCCACGGCTTCCGCGATCTGGAACTGGAGGCGGTGGTGCTGGAGATGACCCGCCGGCTGGGCATCGGCGCCCAGTTCGGCGGCAAGTATTTCTGCCACGACGTGCGGGTGATCCGCCTGCCCCGCCACGGCGCCAGCCTGCCCATCGGCATCGGCGTGTCCTGTTCGGCCGACCGCCAGGCGGTGGGCAAGATCAGCCGCGACGGCGTCTTTCTGGAACAGTTGGAGACCGATCCCGCCCGCTTCCTGCCCGAGATCAACCCGGCGAAGCTGGCCGGCGAGGTGGTCCAGATCGACCTGACCCGGCCGATGGCCGAGATTCGGGCCGAGTTGAGCCGGCATCCGATCCGCACCCGGCTGTCCCTGACCGGCCCGGTGATCGTCGCCCGCGACCTCGCCCATGCCAAGCTGCGGGAACGGCTGGACGCGGGCCAGGACCTGCCCGATTACTTCAAGAACCATCCGATCTATTACGCCGGCCCGGCCAAGACCCCTGCGGGCTACGCCTCGGGCTCGTTCGGTCCGACCACCGCCGGACGCATGGACAGCTTCGTGGACCAGTTCCAGGCGGCGGGCGGCTCGCTGGTCATGCTGGCCAAGGGCAACCGCAGTGCCGATGTCCGCAAAGCCTGTCAGGCCCATGGCGGCTTCTATCTGGGGTCCATCGGCGGCCCGGCGGCGCGGCTGGCCCAGGATTGCATCAAGAAGGTCGAATGCATCGAATATCCCGAGTTGGGCATGGAAGCCATCTGGCGGATCGAGGTGGTTGACTTCCCGGCCTTCATCGTGGTTGACGATAAGGGCAACGACTTCTTCCATGAGCTGAAGCTGAGCTAAGCCGGGCCGACGGCCGGTCGGGGGGCGCCGTTGCCCCCCGACCGGCGGTTCACCCGCGGCAAGGGATTTCCGGCCATGTCTCCCGACTTCGGCCCAGACGATTTCTACGTCTTTGCCGCACTGGCGATGATCGGTAGCTTTGTTGGCGCGGCCTTCCTCTTGTGGCTGTCCCAGTGTTCGCGCATGGCACCGCTGATCCGCTCGTTTCGCGGGATCGCGCCCAACTATCTCAGCGTCATCGGAGTGCTGTTCGCGCTCAATCTGGTGTTCCTGGCCAACGACACCTGGCACGCCCACGACCGCGCCCTCGACGCCGTCGTCCAGGAGGCCGGGGCATTGCACAGCATCATGGCCCTAAGCCGGCCGCTGCCCGAACCCACCCGGATCAAGGTCGAAACCGCGGTCCGAGGCTACGCCGGGCTGACCGCCACCGCCGAATGGCCGCTGCTGGCCCACCGGGGCAGCAGCCAGGCGGCCTCCGACCAGTTGGATACCCTGCTGGCACTGCTGGCCTCGGACGAGGTCGGACAGGTGCTCAGCCCCGGCGTCCACGCGCTGATCCTGCGCCAGGCGATCGCCGTCCGCAACACCCGCGGCGAGCGCCTGGCCCTCAGCCAGACCCACGTCAACCCCTTGAAATGGCTGGGTATGGCCTTTCTGGGATTCGTGATGATGATCGCCATCGTCATGGTCCATGTGGATCAGGCCCGGGCCGAAGCCCTCGCCATCCTCCTGTTCGCCATCGCCGCCGCCCCCACCGCGGCCATCATCCTGGTCCAGGGCAACCCCTTCCAACTCCCGGCCGCCGTCTCCGCCGCGCCGATTGCGGCGCTGGCGGAGACGTCAGCCACCGGGCGTTAACGCCGGCTCCGACCGGTTCCGAAAGATGCACGGCATGGACGATGAATAACGAGTAGCACAACTACACGTTGTTCTCGAAATTATTGGGCTCGGGGGTGGAATGTCGTGGTATTCGGGCGTATTATCTTCATTATAGTGCGAATTGCTTTTGCGTTACTGACACGCTGGCATCGGTTATCGCGACGGGTTAACGAAGTCAACGTCTCACCGATCCTTCTTTGCGGTCCCCGGCCCTCGGCTACCCCTGGCATGCTCTGCCCGTTCAAACCCGCGCCCGGGAATATGTGGTGGCCCGGATCAACCACGCCATTTGCCCGCCCCATCCCGCACCGCCGAACCAACCGCGGGTCATGGGTCCCGTACCGAGCTCTTTACCCTTGCTCCCCACCTCCCAATATGCTGACACGAGGGCAGCGGTCGATGGAGGCGCGCGGTGACGACGGGATGGCGACGGGGATGGGCTCTTGCCGCGACGGCGCTGGTTGCCGCGTGCAGCGCGACCGGACCCGATGACGGCTTCCTTGCGCGCAAACTGAGCTGGTTCAGCTATCTTAACGGCGATCCGCTCCGGGAAGCCTGTGCTGCGGGTGCGCCGGACCGCTACCGGCTTGTCTACAACACCGATTATACCGAAGAGGTCCGCAGCTATGACGTGACGGTGGCCCCTGACGGCGGCGCCTTGATGGTGGTCCGGGTCCTGCCGGCGGCCAACCTCGCGCGGGTCGACGGCGACCTGCTGGGACCGTGGCGGGGGCAGCGGACGGAGGTCCGCCTCGGCCCGGCGCAGTTGGCGACGCTGGTCGGCGGCCTCCGCTCCGCGGGCGTGTTTAAACCGCCGCCGGTGGGTCTGAGGCTGGCCTCGGATCAGGTCTATTGGCTGATCAACGGCTGTCACGCCGGCCAGTGGTTCCTCACCGGCTTCCTCTACCCTTCGCCGGGCTTCGAAGGTCTCGCCTTCGTTCCGGTGCTGGCGGCATTGGACACCGGCGGCGGCCCGCCGCCCGACCCGGCCACCGCCATTCGCCAATGGCACCGCGTGGTTCACCGCTGGAACAACGACGACCAGGCCGGGTTCTTTACGGTCCAGATCGGCAGCCAGGGCCTGATCGGCCCGACCCGTCTGTTCGGGCCGGCACCGGCCGGCATCGCCGCCGATGCCGGGCGCCCCGGACTGCCCTGACCCCGGGGAAAGACCCCTTTGCGAAGAACGGCGGAAGGACCAACTCTCAGGAAGGATAATTTTGCGTTACGGGTGGAGGCTCGACATGTTGTCCGATCAGAATGAGAGGAACGGCGACGGCCGCCCCGCGATTCCCCTTCACGACTTCCTTGACGCCTTTCAGGCCGAAGGCGCCGCAGCCGCCAGTCACGCCCGGCTGGCCGGGGCCGATCTCCGGTCTGCCGGCGACTGGGGGCCGGCTCATTCCGGCCCGACCGCCCGCAGTGCCCGGGAGTGGCGGGAGGAATGGCAGGTCCAACACCGCCCGGCCCTCAAGGAACCTCGAAACTGGAAGCCGTTGTGGCTGGCGCTGGCGCTGGCCATCACCGTCGGGCTGTCGATCTATGGCGTCTGCCAGATCGATCAGGCGGTCCACGAGGGCGTCGTCCCGCCCGACCTGAAGGCCGGGCATACGGCGCCGGCCATCCACTGGGGCGGGCAATAGCGGCGGGGCGGACAACGGCGGGGCGGCGGTGCCGGGAACAGTACGGCCGATCGGGTGGCCGGTGCCATCGTCACCGGGGCATCGTCGCCATAGTGTTCGCCATGGTGTTTTGCCGGGCATCGGGTAGAATGCGGCAACGCCAAGCCATCCCCGCGCCGTCGGCGCGGGGACTCCGGGAGGGCAAGCGGGCATGACAGCGTCCAAAAGCAACGAGATTCGGGCCGCCGCCGAATCCCGGGCCGCCACACTGGCCTCCATCGAAACCGGCGTTCATATGCTGTCGGTGGCCGTTCACCAGCTTATCCAGATCGATGCCAAGCTCAGCCGGCTGGCGCCGGTCATCGGCCGGCGTCTGCACGCCGACCAGCGGGAGGTCGGGGAATTCATCGCCGAACATCTGGACCGCTGGCTGCCGGCCGAACGGCGGGAGCCGCCCGCCGATGGCGTCCGCCCCCTGCCCTCCCGGGTGGCCTCGGCCCGGGCGCTGGAGTCGTCGGCCGGCTCGTGACCGCCACCGCCCCCTTCGCGGCTGGTCGGACCGGCGAGGCCGGCGCCGGCGCCGTCCACCCGGCGGTTTCATCCCCCGAGAGACCCATGCTCTGGCGTGGCCAGGGTGGTCCCGCCCCCCGGATCAGGCTGATTGTCCCATGACCATCCACAACCTTGACGCCCTCTTTCAACCGGGCACCATCGCTTTGCTCGGGGCCGGCGGCCAGTCCCGGGGCCCGGCGGCGGTCATGGCCCGCAACCTGTTCCATGGCGGCTTCCGCGGGCCGATCATGCCGGTTTCGGATCAGGTGGCGGTGGAAGGCGTGCTCGCCTACCGGTCGATCGCGGCGTTGCCGGTGGTTCCCGATCTGGCGGTGATCTGCAATCCGCCCGACCAGACTCCCGAAGTCATCGACCAGTTGGGACGACGCGGCGCCCGGGCGGCGCTGTTGATCGGCGAAGGCGGGCTGGAGCCCGCCGGTTCCGACGCCCCCGGCCTGCGCCGGCGCCTGATCGAGGCCGCCCGGCCCTATGGCCTGCGCCTGATCGGCCCCAACAGCCCGGGCGTGATGGCCCCGGCCCGGGGCCTGAACGCCTCCATCGTCCATGCCCGCCCGGCCAAGGGCGACATCGCGCTGATCGGTCAATGCGGCACCGTGACCAGCGCGGTGGTGGAGTGGGCGGGAGAGCGCGGTGTCGGCTTTTCCCAGGTGGTGACGGTCGGGGATGCCGCCGATGTCGATGTCGGCGACGTGATGGACGCGCTGGCCATGGACGGCGGCGTCCGGGCGATCCTGCTGCATATCGAAGCGGTGGGCAACGCCCGCACCTTCATGTCGGCGGCCCGGGCCGCGGCGCGCCACAAGCCGGTGATCGTGATCAAGGCCGGACGCAACCTTGAGGCGACATGCCGCGCCAGTGCCCGAGTCGGCGCCCAGCCAGGCTCGGACGAGGTTTACGATGCGGCGTTCCGCCGGGCCGGGGTGCTCCGGGTCCGGTACCTCTCCGAACTGTTCGATGCCGCACAGACCTTGGGCATGGGCCTTGCCATCACCGGACTGCCCCAGGGACCCGGCCGGCTGGCCATCCTGACCAACGGCGCCGGCATCGCGATGCTGGCCACCGACACCCTGATCGAAAGCGGCGGCCGGCTTGCCGCGCTGGCCCCCAACACCGTCGAGCGACTGGACCAGGGACTGCCGCCGGGCTGGTCCCACGGTAATCCGGTCAATATCGGCAGCGACGCCCCGGCCAAACGCTATGGCGATGCCCTCGACCTGCTGCGCTCGGACCCGACCAACGACGCGGTGCTGGTGCTCAACTATCCGTCCTCCACCGGCGACGGTGTGGCCTGTGCCCAGGCGGTGATCGAGGCCAGCCGCCGGCCCTGCTCCGGCCGGACCCGCCCGGTGCTGACCAGTTGGCTGGGCGAGGGTGCCGCCGCCGAGGCGCGCCGCCGTTTCGCCCTGGCCCGCATCCCGACCTACGATACGCCCGATGGCGCCGTCCGTGGCTTTCTCCAATTGGTTGAGTACCACCACAATCAAGAACTGTTGATGGAGACGCCGCCGTCTCTGCCCGAACAGTTCGAGGTCAACGAGGCCGCGGTGCGGCCGGTCATCGAGGCGGCGCTGGCCACCAACCGCCAATGGCTGACCGAGCCCGAAGCCCTACGGGTGATCGCGGCCTACGGCATCACCACCCAGGAAACCTGCCGGGTCGCCACCCCGGCCGAGGCCGCCGAGGCCGCCCGCGCCATCGGCCGGCCGGTGGCGTTGAAGCTGCGGACCGTTGACCTCAGCCACCGCGTCGATTTTACCGACGTGATCCTCAACCTCAAGGACCCGGATCAGGTCCGCACCGCCGCCGAACAGTTGCTCCGTCTGGCCCGGGAGGCCGAACCGCCGATTCCGGTCGACGCCTTCACGGTCCAGGCGATGGCCGACCTGGGAGAGGCCCAGGAACTGGTCATCGGCATGACCGAGGACCGGCTGTTCGGTCCGGTGCTGCGATTCGGCCATGGCGGCAGCGGCGGCGCGGTGCTGGGGGACGAGGCATTGGGGCTGCCGCCGCTCAATATGACTCTGGCGTTCGACCTGATGGCACAGACCCGGGTGTCGCGACTGATGCATGGCTACCGCGGACGCAAGCCGGTCAAGCTGGACGCGGTGGCCCAGGCCCTGATCAAGATTTCCCAACTGGTCATCGACATTCCCGAAATCGCCGAGTTGGAGGTCGACCCGCTGTTCGCCACCGAAGACGGCGTGCGGGCGCTCGGCGCCCGCATCCGGGTGGCGCCGGCGCCGTCGCCCGGCAGCTCCCGTCTGGCCATCCAGCCTTACCCCAAGCACCTGATTCAACCGGCGACGCTGGCCGATGGCACGCCGGTCCTGATCCGACCGATCCGGCCCGAAGACGAACCCCGACTCCACGCCATGATCGCCACCATGAGCGCCGAGGACCTGCGCCTGCGCTTTTTCGCGCCGACCCGGCGGCTGTCGCACCAGACCGCCGCCCGCATGACCCAGATCGACTACGACCGGGAAATGGCCTTTATCCTGGTCACCCCGGACGCCCTGGGCGGCGACATCCTGGGGGTGGTGCATCTGATCGCCGACCCCGATCTTCGCCGCGCCGAATTCGCCCCGATGGTCCGCAGCGCCCAATGCCGCCGCGGCCTTGGCACCCTGTTGATGCAAAAGATCATCGCCTATGCCCAGGTCCGCCACATCGGCGAGGTCTATGCCGAGGTGCTGAGGGAGAACACCGGCATGCTCCGGCTGGCCCGGAAAATGGCCTTCAGCCGCCGCGACAATCCCGACGAACCCGGGGTGCTGGAGGTGACGCGCCGGCTCGAAACCGCGGTGCCGTCGGGCTGACCCTGTCCCTGGGACCACCGATCACAGGATTCGCCGGACCGGATCACTCCGGCCTTGCATCTTGGCGCCATATCGTCATCCTGGGTCGACACGTTCTTTTTCCCTATGACGAGACGACGGCATGTACGATCGCCCCCCCCGTTCCTTCAATGCACCCGCGATCACCCATAGTGGGGCTCGGGCCACCGTGAAATGGTTCAATCCCACCAAAGGCTTTGGCTTTGTGACACCGGAGGATGGATCGCCCGACGCCTTCCTGCACATCTCGGCTGTGCAGTCCGCCGGCTACGATGCGTTGCCGGAGGGCGCGACCCTGATTTGCGATCTGTCCCACGGCCCCAAGGGTCCTCAGGTTGCGACCATCTCTTCGGTCGATACCACCACCGCCAAGTCAGGAGGCAGCCGACCGCAGCGTCCGGCCGCCCCGAGAAGCGACTTTGGCAGCGCCCCCCGGGGTGGTGCCCGCGGCGGCTGGGACGGCAACGACGATGACGCCGACGGCGCCACCGTCGACGGCACGGTCAAATGGTTCAATGCCGACAAGGGCTTCGGCTTTGTGGCACCGGCTGGCGGCGGCAAGGACGTGTTCGTCCATCGCAGCGCCCTGGAACGCTCGGGTCTGCAAGGTCTGGCCGACGGCGAACCGGTCCGGTTGACCGTCCGCCAGGGGCAGAAGGGGCCCGAAGCGGTGCGTGTCGAGGTCCGTTAGGGGGCCCGTCCCGACCGCCACCGGCCGGTCCCCGCCCAGGGGTTTCCGGCCGGGGTGTGGAGTCTGCGAGTCGCGCGCTTCCGACCCGAAGCGGCGCCAAGGGGATGGTTTGTCCCTCCCTGGCCTGCCGGCAGCGGTGCCGTCGACCAGCCCCCCGGAGGGCATCGTCGGCTGACTGGCCGGGTCGGCGCGCCCCCGGAGTCGGTGGCGGGTAAGGCCAGGGTTGGGAGCGAGACATGGCAAAACACGACACCCCGGACACGCCAACCCGGCCTGACAGACGGCGAATGCTGCGCAGCCTTATCTCGGCCGCGGCGACTGCGGCTCTGACGCTGGCGGCAAAGCCCGGCCGGGCCGCCGAGAACCTCGCCGATCTGCTGGCGCCCCGCACCCTGTCACTGTTCAATGTCCATACCGCAGAGCGCCTGGCCATCCCTTATGGTATCGACGGCAGGGTGATTCCGGCGGCGATGCCGGCGGTGAGCCAGCTCCTCCACGATCACCATGACGGCAGCGTTCATGAGATCGACTCGAGACTGCTCGAGGTCCTGTTCGCCATCGTCCGTTCGGTGGGTGGCGGCGGCAGTGGCGGTACGACCCTTCAGGTGCTGTCCGGCTACCGCTCGCCCCACACCAACTCCCTGCTGCGGCTCAGCGATGAAGGCGTGGCGGTCAACAGCTTCCATATGCGCGGTCAGGCCATCGACTTCTGGATTCCCGGCCTCCCGCTGACCGAACTTCACCGGGCGGCGCTGGCGGTTCGGGGCGGCGGCGTCGGCTATTACCCGGCCCACCACTTCATCCATGTGGATGTCGGACCGGTCCGCCAATGGGGTTCCTTCGGCTGGAGCCCGGCGCTGCCGCCGGGCCATGGCGAGTCGTTCCAAGGCAGCACTCTGATGGTCAACGGCCGGCCGATGCACCTCACACCGATCCAGGCCAGGACTCTCGCCATGCATCGCCGCGCCCTGCTGTGGGATCGCCAGCGGCGCCGGCTGACCGGGCAGTAAAACGGGGACGCGCCGCGGCCATTGGTGCCGGCTACGACGGATCGTCGGGATAAGAACGTTTTTTTGTGGGCTCTGCCCACACCCGCAAAGGGCCGGTCGGCCCTTTGAACCCGGGACCAAGGAGGCCAGCCTCCTTGCGGGTGCAGGGCAGAGCCCTGCAAAGTCAAGACGATCGCGATATCCTGGCGCCTATGACCTGCGCTACCCCTCGACCACCGCGACCCCGACCCGGGATGGACAGTAGGTGAGCCACGCCAGCAGCGCGAGGCCGGGCAGGCACAACCCGGTGGAAAACAGGTAATAGGCGAACCAGCCCATGCGGTCGGCGCACCAGCCGCTGGAGGCCGCCAGCACGTCCCGGCCAAAGGCCGCCAGCGAGGTCAGCAGCGCGTACTGGGTCGCGGTGTAGGCCACTGAGCACAGGCTCGAAAGGTAGGCGACGAAGGCGGCGGTGGCCATGCCGCCGCAGACATTCTCGACGGCCACCGTCACCATCAGCGCGCCGGTATGGTGGCCGAGGACCGCCAGCGCGGTAAAACTGAGATTCGAGACCATCTGGAGGACGCCGGTGGCCAGCAGCCCCCGGACGATGCCCAACCGCCCCACCAGCACCCCGCCGATCAGGCCCCCGACGATGGTCGCGACCAGCCCGAAGACCTTGGTGACGCTCGCGATTTCAACCTTGGTGAAGCCCAGTTCGAGGTAGAACGGAATGGCCATCACTCCGGCAAAGACCTCTCCCAGCTTGAACAGCAGGATGAACAGCAGCACGCCCTGCCACGCCGGCCGGCCCATGAAGTCGCGAAACGGTGCCACCACCGCACCGTACAGCCAGGCCGCCAGCCGGGCACGCCGGCCGGCGAGGCCCGAGCGCGCCACCAACGCCGCGGCGTCAGCGGCGTCCCGGGCCAGCGCCGCCGCCCCGTCGGGCTCGGGAGCCGCCAGCACCGTGGCCACGCCCACCAGCACCAGCCCGGCCATCACCCCATAGACTTCGGACCACGGCAGAATCGCCGCGAGATACAGCCCGCCCGCCCCCGACGCCAGCATGCCGACCCGATAGCCCAGCACATAGGTCGCAGCACCGGCGCCGAACTGCGGCCGGTCCAGGGATTCCACCCGGTAGGCATCGACCACAATGTCCTGGCTGGCCGAGCACACCGCCACCAGCAGCGCCATCAGGCCGGTGGTCCACGGCGCCACAGCCGGATCCGCGCCCGCCAGTCCCAGCAACGCCAGCAGCAGCGCCGCCTGGCACAACAGCGCCCAGCCGCGCCGGCGCCCGAACCGGCGGGTCAGCACCGGCAGCCGCAACCGGTCCACCAGCGGCGCCCACAGGAACTTGAGGGTATAGGGCACGCTGGCCAGCAGGAACAGGCCGATGCCGGTCTTGTCCAGGCCGGCATCGTGCAGCCGCGCGGTCATGGTGGCCCCGACCAGCGCCAGCGGCAGGCCGCTGGAAAAGCCCAGCAGCAGAATGATCAGCATCCGGCGGTCCCAATAGACCGCAAGGGCAGGCAAACTCATGGGAACGGCGCCGGTCGGGTGGTGAGGACGGCCCCGACCATCGGGGACGTCCCAAACCATCGGGGATCTGCCCGACTATAGAGCCTCGTTCCCCAACAGGCGACGACGGAGTTGGTGGTCCAGGGACAGCAGGCCGGGACCGCGCGCGATCACCACCAGCAGCATGGCCATCCACAGGAAATGTTCCAGACTGTTATAAGCAGAGTTGGCGGAACCCAAAGAAAACTGGATCACTATCGCCTGGACCAGCAACGGCAGTGCCGCCAGCCGGGAACCGAGCCCGACCAGCACCAGCGTCGAACACACCAGCTCGTCAGTGGTGGCCATCACCGCCGCCAGGGCGTAGGGCAGCAGCGGCACCGCATATTCGAACTGGAAAAGCTGGAGCGTACCGTTCCAGTCGTTGATCTTGACCAGACCGGCATAAAAAAACACCCGGAACAGGGCCACCCGGATGGCCAGATCCGCCAGCGGCGCGACCCAGGTATCGAGGATGTTCAGAAGCCATCGGGCAATCGGCAGCAGCCGGACCAGTAAGGCGTACATGGGGTATCCTCTCCGAAGGAGCGTTAAATCCGAACGAGCGTCAACCGTCGGGTGACGGCCGCGCCAGGGTGACTCCGCAAAAGCTGCCGCGACCGAAATGGCCGGCCAGCGCCGTCTGAAGATCAAAGCCGGGCGCGCAGTCGCCGGCAACCAGCGCGGCTTCGGCCAGGCTTGCCCCGGCCGCCAGCGCCGCCACCAGCGCGGCGTCGCCCGGGTCCAGCCGGGTCACGGTCACCTCGTGGCCCGGCCGCAGGACCAGCGCCGCCTCGCCGCCGCTTCCGGGGTCGACCGGCGCCACCGGGTCCTGCTGGTGTGCCCGCCACAGCCCGAACACCGGCCAGGGCGAGCGGACCAGCCGGGCCGACGGGTGCAGGCTGAACACCAGATCGGGACAGGCCGCAGCCGGCACCGAGGCGAGGCTGGCCGGATCCAGCGGCGTCCGATCGGCGGCAAAGTACGCCTCGACCCGCGCCCATTCCAGCCGCGCCACGCAAGGCAGGTACGGAACCCCGGCCGCCGGCGGAAAACCGGCCAGGAAGTCGGCGAAGCCGCTGCCATAGACCGCCAGGTGGGGGACCGCAGGCGGGTGGCGGGCGATGAAGACCTGGGCCGTCCTTTGGAAGAACGGCGTCCCGACCAGCCGGCACACCACCGGGAAGGCCGCCTCCAGTGCCTCGCCCAGCAGGCCGAAAACCGTGTTGATGTGAACCGCAAACCGGCGCTCGGCGGAGATGCGGTCCGATACCAGGGCGCCGGCCAGTGGCCCGGCATCCGCCCTCAGCAGCGCCTGCCCGAACGCCGCCTGCAGCGCCGGCAGGTCCTGAAGCTCAGAGACCATCGCGGCTCCCTTCGGACCGGCGCCCGACAACCTCGGAGAGCCAAAGGTCGGCCTGCTCTGCCTCGGCCACCAGTGTCGCCAGCGGTGGAATTCGGGTGTCCCATTCGATCAAGGTCGGCATCGCTCCCACATGCCCGATGGCCGCGGCATACAGCCGCCAGACCTCGGGGGCCACCGGCGAGCCGTGATCATCCACCAGCAGCACCTCGCCCGCGATATCCAGTACGGCGTGTCCGGCCAGATGGATCTCGCCCACCGCCGCGGCGGGTATGGTTGACAGGTAATGGTAGGGGTCGAAGCCGTGGTTCACCGCGCTGACCTGAATGTTGTTGACGTCGAGCAGCACGCCGCAGCCGGTCCGGGCCGCCAGTTCGGCGATGAACTCGGGCTCGGGAATCGTCGAGGCAGCAAAGCGCAGGTAGGTCGACGGGTTTTCCATCAGGATCTGCCGGCCGAGTGCGGTCTGGACCCGGTCGACGTTGGCGCACAGCCGCGCCAGGGTCTGTTCGGTATAGGGAATCGGCAACAGGTCGTTGAAATAAACCCCGCCGCCGACGCTCCAGGCCACATGCTCCGAGACCAGCGCCGGCTGGAAGCGGTCCACCAGCCGGACCAGCCGGTCCAGGTGCGCGGCGTCCACGCCGGCGGCCGAGCCCATCGACAGCCCGACCCCGTGGATGCTGAGCGGCAGGTCGCGGCGGATCTGCTCCAGCGCCGCCAGCCGCGGACCACCGGCGGCCAGATAGTTTTCGGCGTGAATCTCGACCCAGCCCACCGGCGGCAGCGCCGCCAGCAGCTCCGGGACGTGGGGCGTGCGCAGCCCGATCCCCGCCCGGGCGGGGATCGGATCGCAGGCGCGGCGAGGGCTCACGACGCCCGCGCTCCGGCTCCGGGGGGCGACGGCTTAGTGCGCCATCGTGCCCTTGCCGTCGAACGGCTGGTCCTTGCCGCCCAGGCCGGCACAGGTTCCGGCCGGAACCAGCTTCCAGTCCTGGCCGTTATAGCCGACCGTCGAATGGCCGGCGCAGCTATGGTTGGCGGCGGCACTGGCGCAGCCGTTCTCTCCCGCCGCGGCGACACCGAAGCACTTGACCTGCTTGACCTGATCGGCGCTCGCGGGGGCCGCGAACGAAACCATGGCGACGGCACCGGCCAGCGCGGCGGCAACCGAAAGGGTGGATTTGCTGGTATTCGACATAGGACGATCTCCCGAATGGCGGTTTCAAATGGCGGTTTCAGTGGCCGGGGATGCCGACGGTCCCGGCCTTGGGTCGCTACACCGAGGAAGATTGGCGAAAATCGTTAAAAACAACACTCACATTGCCAATAAAACGGTCACAAGGTCGTGAACGGGCGGTGATCCCGCCGGGGACCTTGACCGCCCGGCCACAGCCCCCACCCTTTGACGCAGGAGCGACGAGAACGGTCTGGCATCCGGGAGTGTAACCGGTTATAGCCAGCCATTTCGTCGGGTCGGGTGGCATCCGGCCGCAAAGAGACGCAAGAGCGTAAAAAGACGCAAGAGAAAGAGACACGGTCATGGTTGAGGGATGGCGCCCCGATAGCTGGCGGTCGAAACCGATCTGTCAGGTGCCCCGCTATCGGGACGAGAGCGCGCTGGCGGAGGCCACCGCCCGGTTGGGCCGGCTGCCGCCCCTGGTGTTCGCCGGTGAAGCCCGGCGACTGAAGGAGCACCTGGCGCGTGCCGCGGCCGGACGGGCGTTCGTGCTTCAGGGCGGCGACTGTGCCGAAAGCTTCACCCAGTTCGAAACCAACAGCATCCGCGACACCTTCCGGGTGATACTCCAGATGTCGGCGGTGCTGGCCTTCGGCTGCGGCGTGCCGGTGATTCGCATCGGCCGCATGGCCGGTCAGTTCGCCAAGCCGCGTTCGTCCGACACCGAGATCGAGAACGGCGTCGAGCGGCCGTCCTACCGCGGCGACATGATTAACGCCGCCGAGTTCACCGAAGCCGGACGGACGCCGGATCCCGAGCGCATGATTCAGGCGTACTATCAGTCCGCGGCAACGCTCAACCTGTTGCGCGCCTTTTCCCAGGGCGGCTACGCCGATCTCAACCGGGTCCATCAGTGGACGCTGGACTTCGTCGGCAAAAGCCCGGCGGCCGAGCGGTTCCAACTGCTGGCCGATCGCCTGACCGAGGCGCTGGAGTTCATGAGCGCCTGCGGCATCACCGGAGAGACCACGCCGCAGATTCGCGAGATCGAGTTCTTCACGTCCCACGAGGCGTTGCTGCTGTACTACGAGGAGGCGCTGACCCGCCGCGACAGCACGTCCGAGGCGTCCCCGTGGATCGCCACCTCGGCCCATATGCTGTGGATCGGTGACCGCACCCGCCAGCCCGACGGCGCCCATGTGGAATTCCTGCGGGGCGTGCCCAACCCGATCGGCGTCAAGTGCGGACCAGGTTTGACCACCGACGACCTGCTGCGCCTGATCGACCGCCTCAATCCCGAAAACGAGCCGGGCCGGCTGACCCTGATCGTGCGCATGGGCCACGACCACGTCACCACCAGGCTGCCGCCGCTGGTCCGCGCGGTCCGCGCCGCCGGCCGTTCGGTGGTCTGGATCAGCGACCCCATGCACGGCAACACCATCAAGACCGCTTCGGGCTACAAGACCCGGCCGTTCCAGTCGATCATCGGCGAAGTCCGGGGCTTCTTCGCGGTCTGCCGGGCCGAAGGGGTGCATGCCGGCGGCGTCCATTTCGAAATGACCGGACGCAACGTCACCGAATGCACCGGCGGCGCCGACAACCTTACCGATGTCGGTCTCTCGGCCTGTTACGATACCGCCTGCGACCCTCGCCTGAATGCGGACCAGTCGCTGGAAATGGCGTTCCTGATCGCTGAAGAGTTGCGGGAGGAAAAACGGCGCCGGGCGGGGCAACGCTCACCCCGGCGACAGGGCTGACAGCGGCAGGACTAGCTGCGGAGGAACTTCATGGACACCACCATGCCGGCATCGCCTGCGGTCGACGGCCCCGCCGGCGAGGCCATTACCGCCTGGACCGACGTCTATTTCAAGCGCACCAAAGGGGTGGTGGCCCGCTTCGGCGACTGCGCCGTCACCTACGCGGTGTTCATGCGCCGCCCGGTATTGTCGGCGCCGCGGCTGGCCGTGGCCTGGCTGGAGTCGGTGGCGCGCAAAGGTGGCTTCCGGGTGGACATCGCCGTCAACTACCCCGAAGGCAAGTGGGTCGGTGCCGGCGAGCCGATGCTGTATCTGACCGGTTCCCTTCACCATCTGGTGGAACTGGAAACGATCCTGCTGATGAAGCTGGGACCGGCCTGCGTCGCCGCCTATAACGCCTACACCATGTGCTCGGACCTGCCGCGGGTGGCGTTTCTGGCCATGGACGCCCGCCATTGCGCCGGGGTGGAGATGGCCGAAATCATGGCCTACGCCGCCTCGGTGGGCTCGGAGCGGGCACAGCGCAAGGTCGGGGCGGTGGGGTTCGTCGGCAACGCCACCGACGCCACCGCCCATTATTTCGGCGAGAGCGCCGGCCGCGGCACCATGCCCCACGCCCTGATCGGCTATGCCGGTTCGACGGTCCGCGCCGCCGAGATGTTCCACGAAACCTTTCCCGACCAGGCGCTGACCGTGCTGGTGGACTATTTCGGCAAGGAAGTGACCGACAGCATCGCGGTGGCCCGACGCTTTCCCGAGCTGGCGGCGGCCGGGCGTCTTGCGGTCCGGGTCGATACCGCCGGCAGCCGCTTCGTCGAGGGACTTGACCCTTCGGCATCCTATGCCGCCCTGGAGCGCCACGCCCCCGACGCGGTGCGCGGCTACCGGGACGAGACTCAGTTGCGTTACCTGATCGGCGCCGGCGTCTCTGCCGCGGCGATTTTCCACCTTCGCGACGCGCTCGATCGTGCCGGTTTCCCCAAGGTCAAAATCGTTGCCTCCAGCGGCTTCGGCCCCGCCAAGTGCCGGGTGATGGCCGAGGCCAACGCCCCCATCGACATCATCGGCACCGGCTCGTTCCTGCCCGAGAACTGGACCGAAACCTATGCCACCGCCGACGTAATCGAATACGATGGGGTAAACCGGGTCAAACTCGGCCGTGAGTTCCTGTTCCGCCGACGCTGAGCGGTTCCATCCGGTCGGCCATCGGCGTCTGCGGACCAAGTGGAAATGCTCATCGGAGAGGTTGATGGCTTCGATTGAATCGATTGTTACGGTTATAAGACGCAAAGGCGCAGTCGATTCACAGCCATTCTGGAGTGAATTACAATCCATTGACGATGAAGTGACTCGAGAACGATTTGCTTGCGATATCATTTCGATGGTTTGTGAGTCCTCCCCACTTGACGCCGATGCGATCAAGCGATGCCTGAACCGGGCCGGCCATGACTTTTTGGTAACAGACTATCCTACCGATTGGTTCGATAAATTTGAAGGCAATGACATCGTCAAAACAACGAAAACGAATCTCGCGCTTCCCTATCCGACCAAGGGCATTACAGCTCCCTTTGCCATAAAGGTAGTCAATAACAATCGTCTAAATGAAGACTTGTCGTTCCTGGTTAAAAGAGGACGCTCCACCCTGTTATGCGCCCGATGCACCGCTCTGGGACTGGAAATTTGTAATTCCGGCTGGCCTGTCTCGTTTATTCACGGAACCGATAACCTTCAGTTACTCCATTCAGCGATGAAAACGGCGATACGGCACCTTATTTTGCTAAGACGGATACATTGCGCTCCGCGAATTCGTCTACTTATGGATGAGATCACTTCGACGGCATGCGATCAACTTTCAATTCATTTCGACAGGGAAGGCGATTACGTTAATATGTACGTTGACCTGACACTGAGCGAGACTCTGATCTGGACTCATATTCGGAAAAGCTACAAATCATTAATTAATAAGTACAGGCATCGCAAACCGGTTGTCTCTTTGTCCTTTGATCCATCTGATGGCATTTTTCTTCGTGATAAATATATTGATACTACTCTTATGGAGTACCAGAATTCCATGATGTCAGTGGGTCAGGGGTGCTTATTAAAATTTGGCGATGACGACCGGACTCGTGTGGCAATTACGGGCATTGTCGATGTTCCAACGACATCCGATGCCCGTGTCGCCTATTATAATATCGGTGCCTATGATAAAACCAATCCGTGCCACTACGCCCTATATCAGACTATTCAGTACTTGTGCGACCAAAAATATGGTAGATTTTACATCGGGGTCGGAGCAAGATATCGATCAGCAGACACCAAACTTGGTACCATTCAATTTTTTAAGCAGGGATTCGCGACTGATATCGAAAGGTATAAGGTTGCAGAGACGTCAATGTCATGAACACTTCATCACAACTATGTTGATCAACAACGTGCAGCACTCTGCTGAAACTGTTACCGGATCGCCATGCCTGAGCCGACCGCCGCGATCCTGGCCGCTGCCGTCAGCGGTCTTTAGGACTATATATGCCTCAGGACATCAGAGCCGCCAGGCGCCGCCGCCCGCGGCGGGCCGGCAACGACGGGGGTGGCGATGGGTAACAGCGGTAATCTGCCGGCAGGCACCTCCTCTCCGGCCGAGATCACGGCTTTCCTCCGGCAACTCGCGACGACGCCTCGCCAGACGCGGAGCGGGCGGGGCCGCCTGATGTTCGCGCTCGATGCCACCGCCAGCCGCCAGCCGACCTGGGACCGCGCCTGTCAGCTTCAGGGCGAGATGTTCGAGGCCACGGCGGCGCTCGGCGGGCTGGATATTCAGCTGGTGTTTTTCCGCGGTTTCGGCGAGTGCAAGGCGGCGCCCTGGCTGGGCAGTGCCGCCGAGCTGTTGCGGCGGATGACCGCGGTCCACTGTCTGGCCGGCCAGACCCAATGGTGCCGGGTGCTGAGCCACGCCCTGGCCGAAACCGGGCGCGAGCGCGTCAACGCCCTGGTTGCGGTCGGCGATTCCATGGAAGAGGACCTCGACCGGTTGGGCGATCTGGCCGGACAGTTGGGCGTTCTCGGCGTTCCGGCGTTCCTGTTCCAGGAAGGGGACGATGCGGTAACGCGGCGCGCCTTCCAGCAGGTGGCGCGGCTGAGCGGCGGCGCCTGGTGCCCGTTCGATGCCGGCAGCGCCAAACAGCTCCGAGACCTGCTGTCGGCGGTGGCGGTGTTCGCCGCCGGCGGACGCGCCGCCCTCGAGGACCTGGGCCGCAGCCGCGGCGGCCTCGTGCGCGCCCTGACCGACCAGATGGCGCGGCCGGGCGACCGCCCGGCCTGATCCCGTAAGGAGGCGTGGTGCCGGAACTGCTTCTCGGGCTTGCCGTGATCGTCGGGGTGGTGATGATCGCTCGCGGCTTCCTCACCGCCGAACCGCGGGTGCTGGCGAAAATTCTCCGGTGGACCGCGGCGGCGGGGCTGGCCGGAGTGGCGGTGCTGCTGATCGCCAGCGGTCGCGAGGGCCTGCTGTTCAGCGCCGCCGCGCTGGTGGTGCCGCTGGCCCTGCGGCTGCGAGGCTGGCGCCGGCGGCTCGGCCTGGGCGGCGGGGCCGCCGGCCCGGCGCCCGGCCGCAGTTCCCAGGTCGAGACCCGGCTGCTGCGCATGACCCTGGACCACGACAGCGGCGCGCTTTCGGGGATGGTGCTGGCCGGCGGCTTTGCCGGCCAGACCCTCGATCAACTGACCTTCGGCCAGTTGATGACCCTGCTCGACGAGTCCCGCCGGGAGGACCCGTCTTCGGTTCCGGTACTCGAAGCCTGGCTCGACCGCACCCAGGGCGCGGACTGGCGCCAACGCGCCGCCGCGACGGCCGGGGGCGGAAGCGCCCGGGAGGGTGGCAGCGCCCCGACGGGCGGCGAGCCGATGACCGTAGAGGAGGCCTACGCGATCCTGGGCCTGAAGCCGGGAGCCGACCGCGCCGCCATCAGGGAGGCACACCGGACGCTGATGACCAAGGTCCATCCCGACCACGGCGGCTCGACCTGGCTTGCGGTCAAACTCAATCAGGCGCGCGACCGGTTGCTGAATCCGTGAGTTGGCGGTGGAACCCGCCCTGTTGGCGCAGGCACGGGTGGACTTCTGGCATTAAGAATGCCTGCCGTCTCAGATCAGTAATTGTACCAAGTGGCGCCACGACTTATTTTTAAGTTATTTATGATGTCCGCGCGTTCAGAATCCGACTTACCTTCAGGGCGCGGAACCATTTGAATTTCGCCTTCCGGCGTCAAGCAGAGTAACGTCTTGGGCGTTCCCTTCGGCGTTTCGCGAAGCCCAAGAGCACGCAATGCCGCATAAAAGGCTTCAAGCGTCACCGGGTGCGACCCTCAAGGCAGTTTGACGCCAGAGGTACCGGTACCGCAGCCCATGGCCTGTCCGCATCTTTCGATTCGACCGGCAACACTTCGACGTCCATATCGAGAGCGGCAAGCATGGCTTTTATGCACTCAGGTATTTCCTCATCCAATTCAGCGCGACTGTGGCCTGCAACCAACAGGCCTTTAAGGTCGGGACTTTCGGCGAAAAGCAAACCGCTTTCCCCTTGCCGGATCGATATCCGGATGATTTTCACCATCCCCCTCGTGCTGCGTCCCATGATGAGTTCCTCAATTTTCGGAAACGTTCCAACCAACCGTCTCGGGGTCCCTTTTTCTCGGGGTTACACCGGCGGAAGGCATGCACATGATGGAACGGCCATTTCCATCCCAACTGCCCCCCGCAAAGCTAAACCCCTATATACGAGTCGGCAACGCATGGCGCCCGGCTCATTATTCAAAGGCGCCAGTCTGTTTAGCTAAACGGGCGTCCTTTCGTCAAGATAAAAATCCATCAATATCAGTTGGTTAGCTCATCACCGGTAATTCATTGAATTTGCCTGAGTTTCCGTAAGTGCGCGATTCGGGAGATTCCTCCGAGGGGCGGAAGAATGATTGATATTTTTTTATTTCATATATCGGCATATTTACGCCATAAAATATTATTCCATCTCATAAAAAAGCAATATTTAGTCTTATTATTTCATTGGCTTGTAAATAATTTTTCGGTTCGAGATGACGTCGCCGCGCCGAAAGAATGGATCGTGAACTTTAGCGGGCCGGATCGGGTTGGGGAAGGCGGGCAATCACGGCGGAGAGCGGCTTGCGGCGAAGCACGTCGCCTTTTCAGCAAAGGCCAACGGTGTGACCCGTTGCCTCGCCCTGCAGCGCGAGCATAACCACATTCGACCGACCGGAGGCCCGGGCTCCCGCCCCGGTAATACCAGCGAGCCTAAAGAATGACACAACCGGACTTTACCCCCTATGCGCCAAGATAGGGCACTTGTTTTGATTTTGCAGGGCTCTGCCCTGCACCCGCAAGGAGGCTCGCCTCCTTGACCTCCAAAACTCATGGGTTCAAAGGGCCGACCGGCCCTTTGCAGGCGTGGGCAGAGCCCACAAAACCCCTTCATGTCAATGACCTGTCGTATCCTGGCACCCGTCGGGCGAAGCCCCCTTGGGTCATTCATAAGGCTCGCCGGTATTATGATGTCGGCCCCTGCGGCTTGCGGCCAGGCGCAATGCGCGGTTCCTCGCCCCGCACCAGCCGGCGGATGTTGGCCTCGTGACGGAGGGTCACCAGCACGGCGATGAAGGCCGCGACCAGGGCCAGCCGCTCCCCGGCCAGCGCCCAGCCGATCAGCGGGCTGGTGCCGATGGCCACCAGCGCCGCCAGGGACGAGATACGGAACACCGCGGCGGTGGCCAGCCAGATCAGGCAGGCCGCCACCCCCACCGGCCAGGCCGCGGCCAGCAGGATGCCGAGCGCGGTGGCCACGCCCTTGCCGCCCCGAAAGCCCAGCCAGACCGGGAAGGTGTGGCCGAGCATGGCCCCGGCCGCCGCCAGCGCCGCCTCGTCGCCACCGGCCAGCCCGGCCAGCAGCACCGCCACCGCGCCCTTGCCGCCGTCCAACAACAGCGTGGCCAGGGCCAGCGGCTTGTTGCCGGTGCGCAGGACGTTGGTGGCGCCGATATTGCCGGACCCGATGGCGCGGATGTCCCCCAGTCCCACGGCCCGGGTCAGAATCAGGCCGAACGGGACCGAGCCGAGCCCGTAGCCGCCGACCGCCGCCAGCACCATCAACCAGACGCCCCCGCCCTCCATCGCCTTATCCCTCCAATGTGAACACGGTGCGGCCGTCGACGATGGTGCGAACCGCCCGCCCGGCCACCGGCAGCCCGTCGAACGGCGAATTCTTGGACTTGGAACGGAAGGCGTCGACCTCGATCCGCCACGGCGTTTCGGGGTCGAACACCAGCAGGTCGGCGGCACCGCCCCGGCGCAGCCGGCCCAACGGCCGCTTGAGCAACTCGGCGGGGCGGCAGGTCAGCGCCCGCAGCGCCGCCATCAGCGACAACTGGCCCTTGTGAACCAGCGCCAGGGTCAGGGGCAGCAGGGTCTCGACCCCGACGATGCCGAACGACGCCTGGGCGAACGGCACCCGCTTGCTGTCCTGGTCGTGGGGCGCGTGGTCGCTGGCAATGGCGTCGATGGTGCCGTCGGCCAGGCCCTCGATTACCGCCCGCCGGTCGTGGTCGCTGCGCAACGGCGGCGACACCTTGGCATAGGTGCGGTAGCTGCCGACATCGACCTCGGTCAGCGTGAAGTAGTGGGGTGCGGTATCGCAGGTCACGTTCAGCCCGCGCCGTTTGGCCTGACGAATCGCCTCGATGGCGGCCCGGGTCGAGACATGGGCGACATGGTAGCGGGCGCCGGTCTGCTCCACCAGCCGCAGGTCGCGCTCCACCAGGATCACCTCGGCCACCGGCGGGATTCCGGCCAGACCCAGCCGGGTCGCCACCTCGCCCCGGTTCATCATCCCGCCGCCGGCCAGGGTCGGCTCTTCGGGATGCTGCACCACCAGCAGATCGAAAGCGGTGGAATAGCTCAGCGCCCGCAGCATGACCTGGGCCGAGGCCACCGCCCGATGGCCGTCGGTGAACGCCACCGCTCCGGCCTCGGCCAGCAACCCCATCTCGGTCAGTTCCCTGCCCTCGGTTCCGCGGGTCAGCGCCGCCTGGGCGAACACCTTGACCAGTTTCACTTCGCGGGCGCGGCGGGCGATGAACTCGATACCCGAGACGTTGTCCAGCGGCGGCTCGGTGTTGGGCAGGCAGGCCAGGGCGGTGATGCCGCCGGCGGCGGCGGCCTGACTGACCGACAGGATGGTTTCCTTGTGCTCCCCGCCGGGTTCGCCCACCGACACCCGCAGGTCCACGAGGCCGGGCGCAAGGCACCGGCCCCGCAGATCCACCACCTCGATGCCTTCAGGCACGCCCTCGGAGAACAACCCCGGCCCGAAATCGGCAATCAGCGTGCCCTCGGTCAGCAGCGCCCCCAGCCCGTCAAGCCCGGTCGCCGGGTCCAGCAAACGGGCGTTCAGATAAGCGACACGGCGAGACATGGGAGCGCCCCTGGCCAGGATGAACCGTCTCCAGCGTTATAGGGCCACCGCCGTCCCAGGGCAATCGGATGAGCAACGTCCGGCGAACGGCCCTAATCCACCGGCCGGGGCCGGGGCTTGCGGACCGGGTGGACCGGACCGTTCTCCTCGGGTTCCGAGGCCGCCCCCGGTTCCGAGGCCGCCCCCGGTTCCGAGGCCAGCGTATGGTGCGCGGTCTTTTCCACCACGTCGCCGGAGAACTCCGAGAATTTCGTCACTCCGACGGTTCCGGCGACGGCATGGCCGATCTGGCTGGCCCACTCGATGGTGGGCTGCAATTCGGCCATGAACAGCTCGGCAAAACCCAGGGCTTCGATCAGGTACAGCGCCAGCCCGTATTCGGTGACGATGCCGACACCGTTGGCCACCGCAGTGGCGTCGTCGCCATGGTTGTGGGCAGTCAGCACCCCCCGGACCTTGGGCGCGAGTTCGAAGAACTTGAGGAAGCCCCCGGCAATGGTGCTCTCGGCCGCCTCGGTCATCGCTTCGAAGACCGAGACCACCTCCCCCGGCGCGGCTTCCCCGGCCTCCCCGGCGCCGCCGCCCTCGCTTCCGGCGGCGAGGGCGGCAGGCGCCCACGGCAACAGGACACAGGCCGCCACCACAAGCAGCCGGATCAGTGGCCCCAAAAGGTGCCCCCCCGGGATCACACGCTGAAACTCTCGCCGCACCCGCAGCGACCTTTCTCGTTGGGATTGCGGAAGACGAAGCCGGCCTGCATCTGGTCGTCGACGTAATCCATTTCGGTGCCGATCAAGAACAGAGTCGCAGCCGGGTCGATCAGAATCGTAACGCCCTTGTCCTCCACCACCTCTTCGGCGGCGTTGATCTGTTCGGCGTATTCCATGATATAGCTCAGGCCCGAGCACCCCCGCGGCTTGACGCCGATGCGCAGACCAAGGGCGGGGGTCTCGCGCTTGGCCATGATGTCCTTGACCCGCGCGGCGGCGGCGTCGGTGATGCGGATCACGTTGGGCGATGCCATGGATTTTCCTTTTGCCGTCTCTTCGCCGATCCCGCCTTCGGACCGGCCTGTCCCCAGTAATGTGACGATCGACGGCCGGTTGTCCAGCCCAGGGGCCGGCGGGGCCGGGATGATCCGAAGTCGCCCTAACCACAGGTGGAATAACCGCAACTGGAACACAGCGTGCAGCCGTCCTGACGGAACAGGGTCGGGCTGTCGCATTTGGGGCACAGTTCGCCGCCGGCCTGGCCGCCGACGTCCTTTGCCGGGGGCGGCGGCTTGCCCGACAGCAGACCCAACTCTTCCAGATGGCGGCGCATGACTCCGGCGATCAGCGCCACCACCCCGGGGACATAGCGCCCGCCGACCCAGGCACCTTGGGCGGCGCGGACCCGTTCCAGATCCTCGACCAGGAAGGCGGGGTTTTCCGAACGCCGCATGACCGCGGACAGGGTCAGGGTCAGGGCCGACATCAACTCGGCGTGTTCGGCCGAGCGCGAGGCGATGAAGATTTCGAACGGCCGCCGCCGACCGTGTTCTTCGATGTCGTTGAGCGTGACGTAAAGATTCTCGTCGGTGAGCGGCCACTTGATCTTGTAGGTCTTGCCGACCAGCGCCTCGGGCCGGCGGGTCGGGGTGGTGATGGCCGGGGCGGCGCGGTCCTCGTCGGTGCGCAGGATCGAGCCGCGAACCCCGCTCGGCCGGTAGGTGGTGCACCCCTTGCAGCCAAGATCATAGGCCATGCGGTAGACCGCCTGGAACTGGTCGTAGCCGATCTCGGCCGGGCAGTTGATGGTCTTGGAAATCGAGGCGTCCACATGGCGCTGGCAAACCGCCTGCATGCGGATATGGTCCTCGACGCTCAGCTCGAGGGCGGTGACCATGGAGTCGGGCAGGCCCTGAACCGGCGCGGTGGCGGCGTCCAGGCCGTGATGGCGGCACCAGGCCTCGAAACCGGCATCCACCACCGCGAACTCGCGCCAACCGCCGTCAGGTTGCAGCACCTTGCGAAAATAGCGCCAGGCAAAGGTCGGCTCCAGGCCCGAGGACACGTTGTTGTAGTAAATCGCGGTGGTCCCGGTGGGCGCCACCGTCAGCAGCACGCCATTACGGATGCCGGCCTCATGGATGCCGGTCCGCAACCGCTCGGGCAGCGTCCGCACGAACGGCCGCTCGAGGTAGCGGTCACGATCGAACAGCGGGAACGGCCCGCGCTCCCGGGCCAGATCGACGGAGGCTTCATAGGCGCCATCGCGGAGGGTCTCCATGATCCGGCCGGTCACGTCCTCGGCGGCAACGCTGCCATAGCGCACCCCCAGCATCTGCAAGGCGTTGCCCAGCCCCATGATGCCCAGCCCGGTGCGCCGCTTGGCCTCGGCCTCGGCCTTCTGCTCGGGAACCGGGAAAGCTGTCAGGTCGATGATGTTGTCGAGGAAGCGGACGCCGAGTCGCGTCACCGCGGCCAGCCGCGGCAGGTCCAGATGGGCATGGCTGGTGAACGGTTCCCGGACCAGCACCGCCAGATTGACGCAGCCGAGGGTGCAGGCGCCGTTGGGCGGCAGCGGCTGCTCGCCACACGGGTTGGTGCAGCGAATATCTTCGATGTAACCAAGATTGTTCCAGTGGTTGACCCTGTCTATAAAAATAACCCCGGGCTCTGACCAGTCGTAGGAATTACGGATGATCGCCTGCCACAGCTCCCGGGCCGGCAACCTCCGGTAAACATACCACGGCCGACGATCTCGCTCGCGCACCGCCACCAGCGCCGCCGGGTCCGCCGGGGGAATGCCGAAGCCCAACTCCCAGGGCTCGTCGGCCTCCACCGCCCGCATGAAGGCGTCGCTGACCAGCACCGAAAGATTGAAGTTGGTCAGCCGCCCTTTTTCCCGCTTGGCCAGGATGAAGGCCGGCAGGTCCGGGTGATCGCAGGCCAGCGTGGCCATCATGGCGCCCCGGCGCGAGCCGCCGCTCATGATCGTGCTACAGGTGGCGTTCCAGATTTCCATGAAGGACAGCGGCCCCGACGCCACCGAGGAGACCCCGGCGACCACCGCGCCCTTGGGCCGCAGGGTGGAAAAGTCGGTGCCGATGCCGCCCCCCTGCTGCATGGTCAGGGCGGCGCGGGTGTTGGCGGCCATGATGCCGGCCATCGAGTCGCCAACCCCTTCGTTGACGAAGCAGTTGATCAGGGTGACCCGGCGCCCGCTGCCGGCCCCGGCATGGATGCGCCCGCCCGGACACCATTCCTGACGGATCATCGCGTCGGCCACCAGCGGCTCGAACTCCGCCCGCCGCGGGTCGCTGGCGAACACCGCGGCGGCGACCCGCCGATGGCTGTCGGCCGGCCCGGCCTCTGACGAGCTGCCGTCGGGCCGGGTCAGCCGGTACTTTTCCCGCCAGATCGTTTCAACAATGGGCTGCACCTGGTTCCCGCGGTCGCCGAGATCGGTCAAGGGGCGCCTCCTTCCAGTCTGACGCCGGCAGGTCAAGGCAGGATGACCGGCCGGAGGATACCCCAACCCTCGCCCGGGGCCAAGAGATACCCCACCGCTGGGCAAAAGTCGGGATATTTACCCATGATGTGGGAGGGAAGGCCGATGGGGGGGGAGCGCCGGGAGCGGGAAGTCTGTTCGGACGTGATCCCGCGCTGGAACCGCCGCCGATACCCGGTCTCACCCTTCCGCCAGTTCCGCGGCGATGCGGCCGGCGGCGGCGGCGGGGTTCTTGTCCTGGGTGATCGGGCGGCCGACCACCAGATAGTCGGCCCCGGCGGCACGGGCCTGGGCCGGAGTCATTACGCGCATCTGATCGCCGTGCAGACTGGCGGCCGGGCGGATGCCCGGGACCATGATCACGAAGTCCGGCCGGGTCTGATCGCGCACCAGCGCAATTTCGTGGGGCGAGCAGACCACACCGTCAAGCCCGGCATCTTCGGCCAGCGCCGCCAGTCGGGCCACCTGGGCCGCGACCGGGGTCTCCTGGCCGACCGTAAACAGTTCGCGGTCGGTCAGGCTGGTCAGCACCGTGACCCCGAGCAGGCGCGGCCGCGCCACCCCCAGCCGTTTGGATTCGCTGGTGGCAGTCTCGGCCGCGGCCCTCATCATGGCGGTGCCGCCGCTGATGTGGATGGTCAGGAAGGCAGGGGCCAGGGCCACCGCCGCCCGCACCGCGCCCGCGGCGGTGTTGGGGATGTCGTGGAACTTGAGGTCAAGGAACAGCGGCAGCCCGCTGTCCCCCACCACCTTGCGCACACCGGTCGGGCCGTGGGCGACGAAGAACTCGAGCCCGAGCTTGAGTCCCCCCACCGCCCCGATCAGTTGCCGCGCCAGCCGCTGGGCAAACGCCAGATCGGTGGTATCGACGGCACAGAACAGGCACGAACCGGCATGGCTCACGAGGGCGTCCTCCGCACGGGGGCATCCGTCATCAAAACCAGAAACCGGGTCCGGCGGCAAGCCTCCAGCAACTCGGGCACCGGCCGACTCAGCACCGGGCGACTCAGCACCGGGCGACTCAGGGCGCCGCCCCACCGGGAATGGCGAGGTCGTCCTTGAGGACGTAATGGCTTTCGCCATTGGGCAGCCGGATCAAAGCAAAGGTCCGCGCGTCCTGGTAGGCGTAGCTGCCAAGCTGAACCCTGGTGTCCGGCCAGTCGAATCGGGTTTCCAGGCTCTTCAGGACCGGCTCGCGGTACAAGGCCGCCCCCTTCTTGAGGACGGTATCGCGCCATCGGGTGTCAAGGGCGTTGCTGCCGATGGCGCCCCGGCCGCCGGCCTCGGTCCAGCCCCCGCCCGGTTGGGGACAGAGCGCCCCATCCACCGTGGCGTTCACGGTACCGCTCACCGTCAGGTGGAACGCCCGGCACTGGCCGGCATCGGGCGGCGTGGTCGCGACATCGAAGCTCAGGCACTTGTAACCGCCGACGGCCTGGCCGGTTCCAGGGCCAAGAACCGAGAGCACCAGCCCCCGGGCGGCAACGGTGGCCTCGGGACCGATGCCCTGGGCGGTCATGGCCGCGGCGAAATGGGTCGCGGCGGGCGGATCCAGGGTCGCGGTCTTGTAGACCGACATTGACAGCAGGGCCGCGGCAACCAGCATGAGAATTTCTTGCATCGCGCCCTTCCGAATATCCTGCCGGCTGCGATCGGCGCCGGTCTTCCTGACGAATATACGACGGCCTGGTGGCAACGGAAAGACCAGGGGCGCGGCCCCTGGACCCCGCCAAAGGCCGGGGCCTTTGGAAACCGGGACTTCGGGGAGCGGCCGGGATCACACCGAGAAGTATCGGGCCTTGGGGTGGTGGAGAATCAGCGCGCTGGTGCTTTGTTCGGGGTGGAGTTGGCTTTCCTCGGACAACACCACGCCGATGCGGTCGGCGCCCAACAGCCGGAGCAGCGGCTCCTGGTCTTCCAGGCGCGGACAGGCCGGATAGCCAAAGGAATACCGGCTGCCGCGATAGCCTTGCTGGAGCAGGGCGTCGGTGTCCCGGGCATCCTGGTCGCCGAAGCCCAGTTCGGCACGAACGGTAAGGTGGACATACTCGGCCAGCGCCTCGGTCATTTCCACGCCGATGCCGTGCAGGTAGAGGTAGTCCTGATAGCGGTTGGCCTCGAACCACTCGTGGGCCACCTCGGTGGCACGGCCGCCCATCGTCACCACCTGAAGCCCGACCACGTCGCGGCCGGGTTCGGCCGCGTCCCGCACAAAGTCGGTGATGCAGGTGCCGGGGGCGGCGTCGGCGGGGCGGGCCTGCCGGGGCAAGGTAAAGCGCGCCGCCTCGGTGGTGCCGTCCTCGGCGAACAGGATCAGGTCGTTGCCCTCCGCCGCGGCCTTCCAATAGCCGTAGACCGCCTGCGGCAACAGAATGTTCTCGCGGGCACAGGTCTCCAGCAGCCGGGTCAGGATCGGCCGCAGTTCCTGTCTGGCCCAGACCTTGAACTCGTCGAGGCTGCGGCCTTGTTTGCGATAGCCCCATTGCAACTGATAGAGCGTGCGCTCGTTGAGATAGGGTACCAGGGTCTTCAGCGGCACCCGCTCGATCACGCGGGCGCCCCAGAATGGCGGGGTCGGAATCGTCACGCCGTGGGCCAGTTCCCGCCGCCGCGCCCGGACCCGGGCCAGTTCCACCGGGTCCAACGGGCCGGTGGCGGCGGTGGCGGCTTGCCCCAACACCCGCCGGCGGGGCCGGTCGTTCCCGCTGACCGCGCGCCGGGCCTGGCGCGCCGCAACATAGGTGTCGAAGCTGCCGCTCACCACCTGATCCATCAGATGCAGGCCGTCGAAGGCGTCGCCGGCGTAGCCGACCCGGCCGCTGCCATAGGCCGCCACGCACTCGCCCTCCACATAGGCGCGGGTCAGCGCGGCGCCGCCCAGCAACACCGGCATGGTCAGCCCGGCCCGGGTCATCTCCTCCAGGTTTTCCTTCATGACCACCGTGGATTTGACCAGCAGGCCGGACATGCCGACGGCGTCGGCGCGGTGGCTCCCGGCCGCCGCGATGATCGCCTCCACCGGCTGCTTGATCCCGAGATTGATCACCCGATAGCCGTTGTTGGTCAGGATGATGTCCACCAGATTCTTGCCGATGTCGTGGACATCGCCCTTGACCGTGGCCAGGACCAGCGTGCCCCGGGCCTGGCCGTCGTTCTTTTCCAGGTGCGGCTCCAGCCACGCCACCGCGGCCTTCATGGTCTCGGCGGACTGAAGCACAAACGGAAGCTGCATTTTGCCGGAACCAAACAACTCTCCCACCACCTTCATGCCGTCGAGCAGGAAGGTGTTGATGATCGCCAGCGGCGGGTGGCCGGTCAGGGCCTCGGCCAGATCCGCCTCGAGACCGACACGGTCGCCGTCGACGATTCGCAGCTTCAGCCGCTCCCCGACCTCGGCCGGCCGCGCCCGAACCTCGGCCTTGCCCTGGGTCCGGCCGGCGAACAGGGCCATGAAAGCCTGGAGCGGGTCGTAACCGTCGCGCCGCCGGTCAAAGATCAGGTCCTCGGCGGCCGCCACCTCTTCGGCGGGAATCTTGTGCAGCGGCATCAGTTTCGAGAGGTGAACGATGGCCCCGGTCATGCCCCGCCGCAGCGCATGGTCAAGAAACACCGAGTTCAGCACATGGCGCGCCGCCGGATTGAGCCCGAACGAAACGTTGGACAGGCCAAGGATGATCTGGCACCCGGGCATCTCGCGGGCAATGGCCTCGATGCCGTCCAGGGTCCAGCAGGCCAGCTTGCGGTCGTCTTCGTTACCGGTGGCGATGGTGAAGGTCAGCGGGTCGAACAGCAGGTCGCTGGCCGGCAGACCGTGGCGGTTGACCGCGAAGTCGTAGAGCCGGCGGGCGATTTCCAGCTTGCGCTCGACGGACTTGGCCATGCCCTGTTCGTCGATGGTCAGCGCAATCACCGCGGCGCCGAACTTGCGGGCCAGCCGCAGCCGCCGGGCCGCGGTCTCCTCGCCGTCCTCGAAATTGATCGAGTTGATCACCGCCTTGCCGCCATAAAGCTGGAGCGCCTGCTCCAGCACCGTGTACTCGGTGGAATCGATCACCAGCGGCGCCGTCACCGCCGCGGTCAGGCGCCGGACCACCTCGTTCATCTCGGCGGCCTCGTCGCGGCCGACGAAGGCGGTGCAGACGTCCAGGGTGTGGCTGCCCTCCCGGACCTGTTCCCGGGCCATGGCCACGCAGCCGTCCCAGTCATGGGCCTGCTGGGACTCGCGCCACTTCTTGGAGCCGTTGGCGTTGCAACGCTCGCCGATGGACAGAAAGGCGTTTTCCTGGCGCAATGATACCGGGCTGTAGAGCGAGGCCAGCGACGGCGTCCAGACCGGCGACCGCCCGGCCGGGGCCGGACGGTGGTGGCCGGCGGGCGCCAGCCGGCGCAGCATGGCGTCGGCCGCCTCGATGTGTTCGATGGTGGTGCCGCAGCAACCGCCGATCAGGTTGACGCCATCCTCGGCGACGAACCGTTCGAGCCAGGTGGCGAGATCCGCGCCGCGCAGGGGATAGCGGGTCTTGCCGTCCACCAGTTCGGGCAGGCCGGCATTGGGCTGGACCGAGATCAGCCCGGTCCAGTTGGTGCCGAGCCAGCGGACATGCCCGGCCATTTCCCGCGGACCGGTGGCACAGTTCAGCCCCATCAGCGGCACGTCCAGGGCATTGATGATGGTGGCGGCGGCGGCAAGGTCGGTGCCGACCAGCAGGCTGCCGGTGGTTTCGACGGTGATCTGGACGAAAACCGGCAGGTCGAGACCGGCGGCAAGGCGGGCAGCCTTGGCGGCATTGACCGCGGCCTTGATCTGGAGCGGATCCTGGCAGGTTTCGATCAGGATGGCATCGACGCCGCCGGCGATCAGGCCACGGCACTGCACGGCAAACGATTCTTCCAGCACCGGATAGGCGACGTGGCCCAGGCTGGGCAGCCGGGTGCCCGGTCCGATGGAGCCGATCACGAAGCGGTCGCGGCCGTCGGCCTTGAAGCGTCCGGCCGCCTCCCGGGCAATCTCGCCCGCGGCCTTGTTGATCTCAAAGGCCCGGTCCTGCAAGCCGAACTCACCCAGGGTGATCGGCGAGGCGCCAAAGGTGTCGGTCTCGACCATGTCGGCACCGGCGGCATAGTAGCCGGCATGAATCTCCCGGACGATGTCGGGGCGCGACAGCACCAGGATGTCGGTGCAGTTCTCATGCCCCCAATAGTCGCGCCCGACCTCAAGGTCCAGGGTCTGCACCCGGCTGCCGAAGCCGCCATCGCACAACAGAACACGGTCACGAAGAAGGTCGAGGAGATGGGGCACGGGGAAGCGATCCCTTGTGAACGGTGGGGCGGACAGGCCCGGTTGTTGGGCCAGCCGCGCCGGAAGTCAATGGCCTCGGTGTCTGCCGCCACCGCCCCGGGAGTGAGCCCGGCGCAGGAAACCCCCGGCCACCGCGTGCAAATACCAGGACCAGGAGGAATGCGCCCGGAAACCGGGGGGGAGCGGGTTCGCCATGACCACGGTATCATCATCCTACAGCCAGGCACAGGTCGCCCTGAGTTTAATATCCGCTTCGACCACCACGTCGGGCGTGTTTTCGGCGATTTCCGGGACTGCCTCCGCCAGCAAAAGCCAGGCCAGCGCCAGCGCCATCTTCAACGCCATCGTCCCGGGCAGCACCGGTTCCAGCATCTCGGCCACCCTCCAGCAGGAAAAGGTGACGACCCAGACCAACAGCATCTACAGCAATGTCGCCTCGCGGGTCTCGGCGATGGAGAAAGGAACCTATACCGCCAGTTCGGACTGGGAAAAGGTGGTTTCCTATAACATGCAGACCGGAGTCCCGGTGATGGTCTCGCTGGACAGCTCGGGGAAGGTCCAGGCGCTGCCGCAGTCGGAGACCGACCTCACCAAGAAGTACAATGTTCACCAGCAGTCCGAGCTGACCACGGCCATCAGCCAGATCAGCACCATGGCCGGCAAAATCCAGGCCAACGCCAAGAACGACACCTGGGTTGCCGATCTCGCCGGCGCCGCCAACGACCTGGAGATGGTCCACAGCGGCGCCCTGAATGCCGAGACAAGTTGGGAGGAACAGGGTTCGCTGTTGATGACCGACCACCAGCCGTTCAAGATTTCCCTCGACAGCACCGGCAATCTTCAGGTGACGGAACAGCTTACCGATTCCATGAGCGACCTGACGCCGACCCAGCAGACACTCCTGCGCAAGGCGGTGGAAACCATTCCCGGCATGATCTCCAAAGACACACCGACCACCTCCTGGCAGATCGACGCGCAGAATTACGACTCCGCCGGCATCCCCTATTATCTCGACATCGACCCCGTTACCAATAAGATTTCGGCCAAGGAAAACAGTGCCGACAACATTACCTCAAGCTTCCTCAAGACCGAACCCTATCCCGATATCGGCGACAATACCGCGCTGCTCAAGCAGGTGGCGACCTATGTCAAGAAAAAGCAGGCTTATTTCCTGGACTTCGATTCCACCGGCAAGATCGTGGCAAAGGCGCTGACCGCGACCAACCTGGAGAAATACAACCAGACATCGACGACCACCAGCAGCACCGCGGGGTCCATCGTGTCGCTTTTCGCCTGAAACCCGTCCCCGAATGGGTCAGGCGGGCGGCGTGGCCCGGGCCAGCCGTCCGATGGCCCCGCCGACGCCGCCCGGGATCATCAGGCGGAGCCGACGCACCCGTTCCGCGGTGGACGGATGGGTGGCAAACAGCCCGGCGATCGGACTGTCGTGCAACGGATTCATGATGAACAGGTGCGCGGTGGCCGGGTTGACCTCGGCGGCGGGATTGACGAAGTGCCGGACGCCCTGGTGGATGCGCACCAGCGCGTCGGCCAGCCAGGCCGGGTGGCCGCAGATGCCGGCACCGATGCGGTCGGCCTCATATTCCCGGGTCCGGCTGATGGCCATCTGGACCAGTGCCGCCGCCAGCGGCGCCAGAATCATCAACAGCAGCCCGCCGATCAGGCCGGGGCCATTGGTTGGCTGACCCTGTTGGTCGCGGCTGTCGCCGCCGAAGATCAGGCCGACATCGGCCAGCGCCGCCACCGCACCGGCCAGGGTCGCCGCCACCGTCATGATCAGGGTATCGTAGTTTCGAATGTGCGCCAGCTCGTGGCTGATCACCCCGGCCAGTTGCTCGGGGGTCAGCGTCGCGCGCAGACCGGTGGTCACCGCCACCGCGGCGTGGTCGGGATCGCGGCCGGTGGCAAAGGCGTTGGGCTGGTCGCCGTCGATCACATAGACCTTGGGCATGGGCAGACCGGCGTCCCGCGCCAGCCCGGCAACCAGCCCGTAAAGCCCGGGATCGCCGGTCCGGGTGACCTCGCGCGCCCGGTAGGTCTGAAGGATCAGGTCGCCCGAGTTCCACCAGGTGAAGACGTTCAGGCCCAGCGCCAGCACCAGGGCCACGATCATGCCGATCTCGCCGGCGATCAGGAAGCCGGCCCCGACGAACAGGGCGGTCAGGGCGGCAAGCAACACCCCGGTCTTGATGATGCTGATCATGGTCCCGTTCCGCCCCGGCCCCCTCGGTCCCGGCCCCGTCGTCCCGACCTGCCGTGATCCGCCGGCCCGGCGTCAGCCGGCGTCGGGGTAGTCGGCGCCCAGTGAGACCTCGCGCCACTGCTCGAGTTCGGCCGAGAACTCCTTCAGCTTCGCCCCGACCTGCTGCCAGGCCGGACGGCCCAGCACCAGATGCAGGGGCGGCTCGGCGGCCTCGACCGCCTGGATGATCGCCTCGGCGGCGCGGACCGGGTCGCCGGGCTGGGTGCCGCTGTAGTCATGGATGGCCGCCCGTCGCGCCCCCGCGGTGGCGGTGTAGTCTTCGATGGCCACCGCCGGCGTGCGCAGCGAGCGACCGGCCCAGTCCGTGCGAAACGGTCCGGGCTCGATCACCGTCACCTTGATGCCGAGCGGCGCCGCCTCCTTGGCCAGCGCCTCGGACAGGCCCTCGACCGCGAATTTGGTGGCGTTGTAGTAGCCGATGCCGGGGAAGCCGATCAGGCCGCCCATGGACGAGATGTTGACGACATGCCCGCGCCGCCGCGCCCGCATGCCCGGCAGCACCGCCCGGGTCACGGCGGCCAGACCGAAGACATTGGTCTCGAACATGGCCCGGATTTCCGCATCCTCGCCTTCCTCGACGGCCGACAGGTAACCGTAGCCGGCGTTGTTGACCAGCACGTCGATGGCGCCGAACCGGGCCTCGGCCTCGGCCACCACCTCGGCGATCTGCGCCGGCACCGTCACGTCCAGCGCCGCCACCAGGGCGTGGTCGTGGCCGGCAAACTCCGCCAGGGTCGACGGGCTGCGGGCGGTCACGACCACGCGCCGGCCGTGACGAAGGACCGCGCGGGCCAGTTCACGACCGAAGCCGGTCGAACAGCCGGTGATCAACCAGACCGGGGATTCGGAACTCATGGGGCTGCTCCTGAAGCTGGTGCCGATCCGGGAGATTCGGACGCGGGAACGCCACCGGACGGGATGGGATGGGATGGTCTCGGACCGGATTTGGAACACCGTCCGCCACCGGGACAAGGGTCGGAACTTTGCGCCCGGTCGTCAATCCTTTTCCGGTCCCGTCATTTTCCGGTCACCCCTGCCGATTCGGCACGGGCTTCTTCGATCCGTCAGGAAACCGCGGGCGACAGGGCGGCGGCGGTTTCGGTGGTCGCCTGGAGTCCGTACAGGCGCCCATAAAGCCCGTTCAGACGCAACAACTCGTGGTGAGTGCCGAACTCAACCACCTGCCCGTGCTCCAGGACATAGATGCGGTCGGCATCGACCACGGTGGACAGGCGGTGGGCGATGACCAGGGTGGTGCGGCCGTGCTGGAGCGTCCTGAGCGCGCCCTGAACCGCCCGCTCGGACTCGGTATCGAGGGACGAGGTGGCCTCGTCCAGCAACAGGATCGGGGCATCGCGCAGCATGGCGCGGGCGATGGCGATGCGCTGGCGCTGGCCGCCGGACAGCTTGACCCCATGCTCTCCGACCAGGGTGTCGTAGCCCTGGGGCAGGCCGATGATGAAGTCATGGGCGGCGGCGGCGCGGGCGGCCTCGACGATCTCGGCCTCGCCGGCCTCGGGCCGGCCATAGGCGATGTTGGCCCGGATCGACTGGTCGAACAACGCCACCTCCTGGCTGACCAGCGCAATGTGGCGGCGCAGGGACGACAGGGTCAGGTCGCGCACATCGACGCCGCCGATGGTGACCGAGCCCTGAAGCGGGTCATAAAAGCGCGGGATCAGGTTCAGCACGGTGGATTTGCCGGCCCCCGACGGACCGACCAGCGCCACGGTCTGGCCGTGGGCCACCGTCAGCGTGATGCCGCGCAGGGCCGGGGCGTCGTCCCGGTAGGAGAAATGGACGTTTTCGAAACGGATATCGTACTGCCGGACCGCCATCGGCCGGGCGCCGGGCCGATCGACCACAGTCGCATGAACATCAAGCAGCTCAAACACCCGTTCGGCTGCGGCCAGACCGGCCTGCAACTGGGCATTGATTTTCGAGAGCCGCTTCATCGGCTCGTAGGCCAGCAGAAAGGCCGCGATGAACGACATCAGCGCGCCCACCGTGCTGGTGCCGTCGATCACCCGGAAACCGCCGTAGACGATCACCGCGACGATGGCAAGACCGCTCAGAACCTCGGTGACCGGGGTGGTCAGCGCCGAGACCCGGAACGCCTTGCACACCAGCACGAACAGCCGGTCGATGATCGCCGAGACCCGCTCGTGCTCGTGCTGTTCCCGGCCGTAAGCCTTGACGTGGCGCACCCCCTGAAAGGTCTGGTTGAGCACGGTGGCAAAGTCGCCCAGTTCCGCCTGGGTGTTGGCGGTGACGCGGCGCATCCGCTTGCCCATCCGCGCCACGAACACGCCCGCCGCGGGAAACGCCAGGAAGGCGCCCGCGGCCAACAACCAATCATTGTAGAACATCACGCCGACCAGGAACACCAGGGTCAGCGAACTCTTGCCCAGGCTGGTCAGGCATTCGGCCATGGCCCCGCGCATCACCATGACATCGTTGATCACCCGCGAGATCAGGTTGCCGGTGGCGGTGGCATGGAAGAACGACAGGTCGGCACCCAGCAAATGGCCGTAAAGCTGCTTTTGCAGGTCCGCCACCACATGCTGGCCGACCCGGTTCATCATCACCGAATGGAAATAATCCGAAAGCCCGCGCACCACGAAGGCGATGAACACCAGGGTGGCCACGGGAATCACCAGGGTCGGGTCGCGCTGTTCGAAAACCCCGTCCATCACCGGTTGCATCAGCCGGGCCATGGCCCCGGTGGTCGCGGCATTGATGGCCATGAAGATCAAGGCCACCCCCAGCGCCCCGCGATGGGGCCACAGGTAGGAGCCGAACAGGCGGCGCACCAGCGGCCAGGTCGCGGCATGGCCATCGGCGCCTTTGGCAAGGGGGGCGGTGACGGCGGTCAAGGGCAAAGACGATCGGATTGGCGTGTGAACGGCGGCATCGCGAAAACCCCTCCCCCGCAGCCGCGGACGGCGGCATGACGACGACGTGATCGATAACACAAATGACGGCCTTTCACAGCACCCAGACCGCTTCCAGACCGGGCCGGAACCGGGAGCGCACCCGAACCGGTTCCGGGGCGCATTCGGTTACCAGGGACGAACCGGTTCCGGGCGATTGGGAGTTGCCGGAACCGGGGAGACCGATCAAATTATGGTTGGCCGGAACCGGCCTCCTTATTTCCCGGAAATCGCTCCCAACCGCCCCGAGGACAGCCATGGCGATGATCGACGACCGTGCTGCACCGCGAACCCGGCCGCGGATCGGGCTGGCCCTGGGCGGCGGCGTGGCCCGGGGCTGGGCTCATATCGGCGCGGTCCGGGCCTTGCGCCGTTACGGGATCGAACCCGACATCGTCGCCGGATCCTCGGTGGGGGCGCTGGTCGGCGGCGTCCATCTGGCCGGCCACCTCGCCGAACTCGAAGACTGGGCCAAGCACCTGACCAAGCTCAAGATCGTCAGCTTTCTGGATCTGCGGCTCAGTTGCGGCGGCCTGATCGACGGCAGCCGTCTGGTGGCGGAGATGCGCCGTCATCTCGGCGACAGCCGGATCGAGGGATTACCCCTGCCCTTCGTGGCGGTCGCCACTGATTTGGTTACGGGGCATGAGGTGTGGTCGCGTGAAGGCTCGCTGGTCGAGGCCATGCGCGCCTCTTTTTCCCTGCCCGGCGTGTTCCCGCCGGTGAGCATCGATCACCGCTGGCTGGTGGATGGCGCGCTGGTCAATCCGGTGCCGGTGTCAGTGTGCCGGGCGCTGGGGGCGCAGATGGTGATCGCGGTCAACCTCAGCGCCGACCTGATCGGCAAGGCGCGCCGGCCGGGCGCCCTGGTGCCCACCGCCGCCGGCTTCGACCTGCTGAAACTGCTCGAAGAGCAGCCGGCGCCGGAAATTCCGACCCCTTCGGCCCTCGACGCCCTGACCCGCCGCATCTTCCGCCGGGACTACGAGGGGCCGAGCCTGTTCGGGGTGATGGTGTCGTCGTTCGGCATCATCATGGACCGCGTCACCCGCTCGCGGCTGGCCGGAGAACCGCCCGACGTCCATATCACGCCCCGCGTCGGCCATATCGGGCTGCTGGAATTCGACCGCGCCGAAGAGGCGATCATCGAAGGCGAGGCCGCGGTGGAACGCGCCCTTCCCGAACTGTGCGACGCCCTGTCGGTGTTCGGCAACGGCAGCCGGGAGGGCCTGCGTGGATAGTCCGCCGGACAGCAGCCAGGCCAGGGCGGTGTCACGCATGGAGCGGGATGCCCTAGGGCGCTGCCGGTGCGGCGGACGGGTCGGCGGGCGGCTTCAGGGAAATCAGATAGCTGACGCCCGCGTCCTGGCCGCGGAACAGCGGCATCGGTTGCGGCGAAGTCCCGCACGAAACCTGGACGGTATCGGAATGGATGGCGGTGCCCTGCCCGGGGTTGAGGAAAAGCCGGGCCACATCGTAGCCGGGACCGCAATAGCGGGCGGCCACTTCGCGGATTTCGTCGGGAGTGTTCCACCAACTGCTGTAACGAACCGTAAAATATGTCTGGGTGTACGGCACACCATAGGTCGGCGCCGGCCAGACATAGGGCTTCATGTCCATTGCACAGCCGCTGACGGCCGCTGCCATCGCCGCCATGACGGAAACCAACCTGATCATCGCCACCGCCTCGAGCCCATCGCCACCGTCCGGCCGGCATTTAAGCGGAAGCCCCAACCATCGTCCAATGAAATCGGCCACGGCGGTCGTACCGCACCTCTGCCCCGAGCCTTGACCACCCTCAGGGCGGGGTGGTCTAAGGTATAGAGTAACTGGCGTCTGGTTGTCTTGGCCTTGCGAGGTGCCACTGCGATCGCTAACTCGGAAGAGGAAAGCGCCGATCCGCGTAGTTAGCGCCTACGTCGTTGCCGAGGCACCAAACGGGGGGCATGTTGGCCGCATAGCTGGGCGTTGTGAGTTAAGTTGTTTGCCGAACGAAATCCTGTGATAGTTCTCTACATTATGGAATGCCATCTAGGGATCGCTTCCAATGATTTCTCCATATGAGTTCGAAGATAGGGTTCGTGCAACCGCCGATTTGTTGTGGGGCAGAGAGGCGGAAAAAGAGCGAAGGCTCTTCCTGGATTCCGGGGTGTTGTCAATCGTCGCCCGGCTGCGGCAATAGGACTCAGGTGCGTTAGGGGGACGGCCATTGCGCCTACGCTCTTTGGTTGATTCGATAGGGGCGTCGTCCATCG
>Ga0302320_10000228_pt1 | contig 129338 bp, 110 predicted proteins | sample Bog_T0_3_FD_202130 | JGI IMG/M metagenome (GOLD analysis project Ga0302320, IMG submission 202130) | Peat permafrost microbial communities from Stordalen Mire near Abisko, Sweden - Bog_T0_3 | ecosystem: Environmental > Terrestrial > Soil > Wetlands > Peat | place: Sweden: Abisko, Stordalen... | reverse complement strand
AAGCCGACGCCCGCGGCTTCCGCCGATTCATCAACTATCGCTCTCGGATCCTTTTTCACTGTGGTAAACTCAACATGCTTCCGGTCCTCCCTGAGTCAGCGACCCACTAAGAAACCGGAAGAACCAAAAAAAACGGCAAATCAAGCGTCTATCAATCCCGCATTAACCGCAACGGGCAAGTGTCTGGACATTTGCGAGACTATAGCGGAATACTCCCCAAGCATCCTAGGCAATGTCAAATCAGGCTAAGCACATTACCATTCTGGCACCTTGCTTCAATGAAGCGGGAAATGTGACCGCGCTCCATGAACGCATCGCGGCCGTGTTTAAGGGCAGAGACGATTGCGTCTACGGTATGCTTTTCATCGACAACGCTTCAAGCGACGGCACCGTCGCTGAACTGCGTTCGCTCGCGGCCTCGGACCCTTCGGTCAAGGTCGTCCTAAACAATCGCAATTACGGCCACGTACGATCGCCCTTCTACGGTTTGCTGCAGGCGACGGGCGATGCCGTTGTCGTGGTCGCGTCGGACCTACAGGATCCGCCGGAGCTAATCCCGGAATTGATCCGCCTTTGGCAGGAAGGAAACGACGTGGTTCTTGGACAAAAGAAGAACAGCGCCGAGTCGCCGTTGTTTTTCGCCGTTCGCAAGGCGTATTACCGGCTTGTCAAGCGTCTTGCTGATGTGGACCTGCTGGAAAACGTGACGGGATTTGGTCTGTACGACCGGAAGGTCATTGAGGAGTTTCGCCACCTCGACGACCCATACCCGTACGTTCGTGGCCTGATCAGCGAACTTGGCTACAAGGTCGCCTTGGTCCCCTATGAACAGCCGCGCCGCACCCGGGGGATAACAAAGAACAATTTTTACACGCTTTATGATGTGGCAATGCTCGGAATCACGAGCCATTCCAAGGTTCCTCTCCGCCTGGCGACCATGCTTGGGTTTGCGGCCTCGGCCCTTTCGTTTCTCGTGGGCATCGGCTATCTTGGCTACAAGCTTGTGTTCTGGGAACGCTTTGCCGTGGGCATGGCGCCTGTTGTCATTGGGCTCTTCTTTTTTGCCTCGGTGCAGCTTTTCTTCATCGGCGTGATCGGTGAATACATTGGCGCGATCCACACGCGCGTTTCTAAACGACCGCTCGTCGTCGAAAAGGAGCGGATTAATTTCTAGGACGGATTGCGGTCAGGGCCCCAAGAAGCAGGATGGCTGTCCATGCGCAGATCGCGGTCCAGTAGGATAGCCTGAGGAGTAAGGGGCCGGTGAACCAGAGCGAGACGGTATGATTCCCAGGCTGCACGGGAATCGACGCCAAGCCCTGTTCTGATTGGACGACGGCGGAGTCATGCCCGTCGACCGAGGCACGGTAGCCTGGCATAAACACACGCGGCGTTTCGACGAGGGCGCCAACCTCGGTCCTCACAGCCGCCGTTAGCGGCACATGGGATTCGACCTCTATTGGCTCCGTGTGGGAGTCTATCTCGCGGAGGTTAAAGGAGCCGAAAGCTTCGAATTCCGCGGTCTCGGCGCCTGGCAACATGGGTATGAAGCGGATTTGCAGGTCCTCACCAGCTGGATCACTTGTCCAAAGGTCGATGCTTCGGGAATTTCCCGGTCCGCTGCCGAATGCGAGGGCCTCTCCAGAGGAGGGGAGCGCATATTCACGGAAGATCGTGCGGCCGACGAGTTGCAGGACGCCCGGCACGCTTTCCCGGGCAAAGGAGAACTCGAGTTCGTAGCGGTTGCCGCACTTGAGGTGCAAGGTCGGCTTCAAATCCAGTATCCCTGGGTTCGCATTGACCGTTCCAATCAAGAGGCCTGACTGGATAACAGGGGCTGGGGCGATGGGCAGCACCTTACCGGAGTCTCTGGATACCAGCCGCACCTGTGACCTGGGGTCAACGACCCCGTTCGTGAAATACGCCGGCACCTTTGCGAACAGGCCGTACGCATGGTCCATGAGGAGCACGTTCTCGGGACGCTGAAGCCGCGCGGAGGAAGCCGCCGTGGAGGTGCGCTCGGGGGCCGCTCGGATAAACTGCCTCGATTCCCACAGGCTCCAGCAGCAGCATCCAAGGGTGAGGACGGCCGCAAATGCCCCCCGAGCCTTCCATTTAGGCGGGTCGAACGTCGCAAACGCGATCTGTCCTGCCGCTGCGAGAAGCGCTGCCACGATCAGGTAAAACCTCTGCATCGGCCAGTAATACGTGATCCTGACAACGGCCGAAGGAATGTGATTCCAGAGGAAACCCGTGAACCCGGGAACAGGCAGCACCAGGAGCAGGAGAAACCCGGCACTTGCCAGAAGGATTGGAAGGTCCGGGCGGCGGGCGGTGAGCGACGCCGCACTCGCGCAGGCAAGGACGACCCAGAGCGCATAGCCCAGTTGGAGGTCGGAAAGCCTGCGGGCGTGGTCGGAAAGCGGCTGTAAGACGGCAGGGAAGACGCTGCGCACGAACCCCATGAGTTTTTCCGGGTGGCCAAGGGTACCGACTACGGTGCTTTCTGCCCCAGAGGCATGGATCTCGGCAACAGAAACGAACGGGTATTGGGCCAAGACCGCAAATATGACGGCACCCAGCATCGCGCGTTTGAACGGATCCAGGCTATGGCGGACATAGACCAGCCGGACGAGCTGAGAGGCCAAGGCAATGAACGTGAACCACAGCGCAATCGGCGAGTGCGCCCACCATAGAGCGGCAAGGGGAGCGGCGAGCCACACCTGCGAGGCAAGATCATCCCTCTGGAAGGTACGTACGATCCCGTAGACGGCCAGGGGTGCCAGCGGGACCGTCATCCATGTCATGTACAGGTCTTGGGTATAGATGGTCGCAAGAAGCCCTGGGCAACTAAGGTATAGGACCGAGAATCCCACCGCGTTCCACCGCCTGTCAGGAGCAATCCGACAAAGCGTAAGATAGCAGGCATAGATGCCCGCCACTCCGCAAACGATCACGGTCAAGTGCTGGAGTGCGATGAATCCGAGTGTCCGCCCGGTCAGCAGGTCGAGGAGTCCCGCCAAGTGTTGGTACATGGGCGCGACCCGGAGCGGATAGACGGCCCCGTTGAATGCAAATTCCGTCTGCCCGGCAAAGATGGGGAACACGCCTTTGCGAAGCTGGGTGACGTAGTCCGCCAGCATGTTGGCGTACCAGAGGGCGTCGCCCGCGCCGTACATTCTGGCTGTGGCAAAGGGGTGCAGGAGCCAGGCTGCGACGGCCGCAAGGACACCCACTCGAGCAAGTTCCCTTTGCCTAGGTCCTGCCATTGGGGGATCAGACGAACTTTAGCTTGCGCGCAGCAAAGAGAACCATTCGCAGGAGCAGCCACCCGTGCTGCCAGCGGTGAATGTTAGTAGAGCCATAGGTCCTCTCCTTGTAGCGCACCGGGACGTCGACAATCTTCATGTTCAGCCGGGCCGCGCCGAAGAGCAGGTCGAAATCCCCGAACGGGTCGAATTCCCCGAAATAGGCGCGGTTCGCCACGATCCGCTCGTAGTCCGAGCGCCTGAGGACCTTGGTTCCGCAGAGCGTGTCCTTAAGGGGCTGTCCCAGCATCCAGGTGAACAGAATCCCAAAGGCCTTGTTGGCACACATGTTTAGGAATTGCATCGCAGCCTTGTCCATCGGGTAGACGAGCCGGGAGCCGTTCGCGAACTCGGCGCGCCCCGAGGTGATAGCGTCATAGAATTTCGGCATTTCCTCAGGCGGGACCGTAAGGTCCGCATCGAGGATGATGAAGAGGTCGCCCTCGGCGACCGCGAATCCCGCGCGCACGGCATCGCCCTTTCCGCAGCCGGGCTGCTTCAGGGTCTTTATCCGGCGCCCCGGGTTTTCGCGGGCGACGCGCTCAATCTCCTCCCAGGTGTTGTCCTTGGAGTTGCCCTCGACGAAGATGAGCTCGGTGCCGGCACCCATGTCCGGGGTCCGCTTGACCGCGGCCTCGATGTTCCCCGCCTCGTTCCTCGCGGGGATGACAACCGAGACCGTGAGGGGCCCGGTCTCCCGTCCGCGGGCCGGCCGGGCGACGCAGAAGACGCTCATGCAGAACCAGGGGAACACCGGGGCAAACCAGCGGTTGATGAACGAGCCAATCCCGAGAGCCTGCACCGGGCAGAGGATCCGGGGCTGCACGGTTAAGGGGCTCCAGTCCCCGAGGCCCATGAGGCCGATAATGTCCGTGGTTGCGAGCCAGTTGCTGGGCGGCATGCCCCGCTTGATCCCGAGCGCAGTCGCGGCCGCGAACACGGGCCTCCAGAGCGCCGACGGGAAGTTGACGATCAAGCGGGTGCCGGGGTGGGAGACCGCGTGCAGGCGCTCCAGGAGCTGCTGGACGTCGGCGGCGAAGTTGAGCGTGTCCGAGATGATGATGCAGTCGAAGCGCTCCTGGAGCTCAAGGCCCTCGGCGGCCTGCACGTGGAACTCGCAGCCCGGGCAGCGCTCCCGCGCGGCGGTGATCTGCCTCTCGGAAAGGTCTATCCCGACCCTGCGGCTAGCCCTAAGCCGCCTCAGGAGTTCGCCCGAGCCGCAGCCGACCTCGAGCACCGACGCGTCGGCCGGAATGAGCAGGTTATAGTAGTGGGCGAGGATCGCTCGGTAGCCTAGCGACGCCCAGTTGAGCACGTCCGGCCGCTTGTCGTACCACGCGCGGATCCGCTCCAGGTGCGCTGCGTTAATCTCGGAGACGGCGCGAGGCATGGGTTTCCCTACGTCCGGTAGTACTCCCGGTACCATTCGACAAACTTTGAAACGCCGGCCTCGAGCGTCGTCGTCGGCCGGTAGCCCGTGTCCCTTTCCAGGTCGGAAGCGTCGGCAATCGCAGCCTGGACCTCGCAGGCCTGTGCGGACACGAATCTTCGGTCCGCCTTTCGCTTCAGGCACTCCTCCAATACTTCGATTAGCCGGAGGACCTCGGTCGTGGAATGGTTGCCGATGTTGTAGAGGCGGTAGGGGGCCGAGCTTGAGGCGGGATCGGGCTTCGCGCCGCTCCACGCCGGGTCGCGCGCCGCGGGCCTTCGGGCAAGCCGCAGGACCGCCTCAACGACGTCGTCAACGTACGTGTAGTCCCTTTGCATCGACCCGTCGCCAAAGATTTCGATCGGTTTGCCGGCGAGGATCGCCCGGGTGAAGGCGAAAAGGGCCATGTCGGGCCTGCCCCACGGGCCGTACACGGTGAAGAGCCGCACCCCCGTCGTCGGGATCCCGAACAGGTGGCTGTAGCTGTGGGCCATGAGCTCGTTGGCCTTTTTTGTAGCGGCGTAGAAGCTTACCGGGTGCTCCGTCGCCTGGTGGACGGAGAAGGGAAGGGTGCTATTGAGGCCATAGACCGAGCTCGACGAGGCGTAGAGGAGGTGCTCCGGGGGGTGAGCGCGGCAGCCCTCCAGGAGGTTAAGGAACCCGATCAGGTTGCTGTCCGCATAGGCCCGGGGGTTCGAGAGGGAATGGCGCACCCCCGCCTGGGCGGCGAAGTGCAGGACGAGGCTTGGTCTCGCCTGGTCGAACACCCCCGCTATCTTGCCGGCGTCGGCCAGGTCCATCCTATGGAAGGTAAACCCCTTCTGCGCCTTGAGAATCCGGGTTCGGGCCTCCTTAAGGCCCACGTCGTAGTAGTCGTTCACGTTGTCGACGCCGTGCACCGCATGGCCCTCCTTCAGGAGTCGCAGACTCATGTGAAAGCCGATGAAACCCGCGGATCCGGTGACGAGAACCATGCTCATTTCCTCTTCGGGACAACCAAAGGTCGGAGAGCAGGCTGGGGCAGCGTTGGGCTCATTTCGGAAAACAGCCTCAGGCGCCGGATACCAGCCGCAGAAGCTCCATGAAATGGTTGTCCACCGCGTCAATCGACGCCCCGTAATGCCGGGCACAGGCGGCGATGAGGATATCCGACGCAGGCGCCGTCAGTCCGGCCGATCGCGCCCGCCGCGCCAGCTCGAACGCCTCGTCCCAGACATCGGCGGTTAATTCCAGCTCCGGCAGCGCGTCCTCGAGGTCTCGAAGGGCCCGTTTCTCCCGTTCGCCCCTTGCCCCATTCCACAGCTCGAGCCGGACCATGGGCACGATGCAGGCCTCGCCCGCGCGAAGATGCGCGTTCACCCGCTCCCGGATGTCCGCGCGGCCTTCGCTGCGAAGCATTTCAATCCATGACGAGGTATCAATCACTACCACGGCTTCTTTCCCTCCTCGCGCATCCTTCCGAGGTCCTCCTGGGAGATGAAGTCCCTAAATGTCCCTGCGTACTTAGTCAGGCGCGCCATCCGCTGCCGGCGATTGAAGTCCTCGACCGCCTGCACCACCGCTGCGCGTTTGGTTTCGGCTCCCGTGAAATTCAACAGGTCCCGGAGCGAGTCGTCGGGAATATTGATGGTGGTCTTCATGATTCCATTACAAGCAATAGCGGAATCCGTAACAAGCAAATAGAGAATATGCTGACCCGAGAGAACGAATACTCATAAGCCACCAACAATCATTATTTTGTGCTCTTAAGAACGATAAGAAGCCGCGCCGCAAAGAGATTTGGCAGGGCTGACGCCATGCGGTCGAGCTCCCGCCAGAGCCGGAAAGCGAACGCCCCGCCGAGCTGGGGACCGGAAAACCCTCCGGTCGCGAAATACTCAAAGGAGGATAGGGGCCTCGCCTCCAGGAGCTCCCAGCCAGCCAGCCGGCCGGGGTTTTCGCGCCGCCAGAAGATCCGGGTGGCTGCGCCCTGGGCGGCGAAGTAGTCGGCGTCGCTGGGTTCAAAGCCCTCCGGAGCGTCCCAGGTAAGCGCTAGGCGCATGCCGAGCGGCTCGTGGTGGAAGAGGCCATAGAGGAGGCGCCCCATGAGGCTCACCGCCGGGTCGAACACGATCACCCGGCCGCCGGGCGCCAACACGCGGCGGAACTCGGCCAGGGCCGTCCCCGGATAGCGCAGATGGTGCCAGACGTCGAAGAGGATCAGATTCGAGACGGCGCCATCCGCAAAGCTCAGCCGGTAGGCGTTCTCCTGGCAGTCGAGCCAGGGATTCGGAAAGAGGTCGGTGGTGACGCAGTCGGGTATGACCTCCTTTATGGATCCCATTCCGGAGCCTAATTCGACTACGAGGCCGGCGACCGAGCGATCCAGCCGGGAGGCGATCAGCTCGTGGAACCCCCGATACACCGCGCGCAGCTGCGGTTTGCGCTCCCAGGCAAGGCGGTTGCCTTGGATTTCAAGGTTGTGCTGGCCGACCGGCAGCGATTCGCCCGGGTTCATAAAAACGATTAAGGGGAACGAAGAGAGTGCCTTAGATGTCCTAACGGGCTCAAGAAAACTCCGGAGCCGCGCCGGGATTTATGATTGCCATCACCTCTAATTTCCAGCGGTCTGGACTATTACACTACAGTTAAGCATGAGACTGCCCGTAGCCCTGTCCCTCGTCCTGGTGGCCGCCGCGTCGCTCCGGGCCGAGGCCCCCCCGATCCAAGGCACTCTGCCTGAGGACTATCTGCCCGGGCTTAAGCCCCTCCTCAAGGAGGCGGTCGAGCGCTCCCCGAACACCATTAACGCCAGCCTCGCCGTCGCCCAGGCGGAGGCGAACCGCTACCAGAGCGACTCGATCCTCTATCCTCAGGTCGGAGCGAGCGTGAATTATGCGGATACGCGCGAGCAGGCGAAGGGCGGGCTTCCGAGCAACAACAAGGGGCTCTACTACTCCGCCAGCATAAGCCAGCCCGTTTTCCAATGGGGCGCCTATAAGGACCAGTCGAAGATCGCCCACTTGGGGGAAAAGATTTCGGAGCGGAACTTCGCGGAGGCCTACCGCACGCTTGCGACCCTCATCCGGGAGCAGTATATGGGCCTTATTAGTAAGAAGATCGCGGTGCGCAACGAGCGCTTCCGCCAGAAGATCGACGCGGAGTCGCTCCTGGCGCAGAAGGCGAGGTTTGAATCCGGAGCGTCCTCCCAATCTGAACTGACGAACTACCAGATGGCGCTCGACGAGCAGACGCTGGCCGGCGACCGGGTCCAGGAGGACTACGACTACGGCAAGCGCCTGCTGACCCGCCTGGTCGGGATCGACATGGACAAGCTCCCCGACGACTCCGTCCCGCTCGAGATCCCCCATCCCGAGATCACGGCCACGCTTGCGGACGCGGTCCTCGCTGGCTTCGTGGGCGAGGGGATCGAAAGCACGTTTCAGAACGAGGTCTACAGAATGTATCTCAAGGAGCAGGACCTCAATTATTCGATCGCGAAGGTGAGGCTCCTTCCCAAGGTCGCATTGAGCGCCTCCTACTCCTACCAGAACTACACGGCCGCGAGCGCGACGTACGTGAACCAGTACGGCCTGCAGGAAGAGGCCGTGAACTTGGGCGCCACCTGGACCATCTTCGACGGGCTCGCGACACGAGGCGCCAAGCTTTCGGCCCTCGCCTCGAGGCGCCAGTACGAGGTGGCGAGGCAGACGTACGTCGACCAGACGGTGGATACGATTACCTACCTGCGCCACCAGCTCGGGTATTCGCAGCGCGCCTTGGCGTTCGCCGAGATGCACGACGCCCTGCTCGAGGTCCTGGTCAAGCAATTGAACGACGACAAGGCCCGCGGCTATGCCTCGGACGCCTCGATCGACGCGGGCATCCTCAACTACTACGCCACGCGCTACCTCATGGTGAACGCGCGGTCCGACTACCTCGGGCGCTGGAGCGAATTCATCTCGCTCGCCGGAATCGACCCCGCGATCTCCAACATCTCCCCACGCTATGTCCGATAAACCCCGAAAGTCCCCCCTCTGGCTCAGGCTCGTCATCGCGCTCGCGGCCCTCGCCGCGATCGCGTTCGCCGTCCAGGCCTACCTTCGCCCGATGGCCAAGGTTGAGACGGTCATCAGCGGGGACGCGGTTGATGCGAAGCCGGGAAGCGTCGTCGTGAAGGAGGCGTACACGATGCAGATGAAGAGCGCCATCAACGGCCGGGTCTTGAGCAAGGACTACCACCTGGAGACGGGAAAGGCCGTCAAGGAGGGGGACGTCCTGGTGCGGCTCGACACGAGCGACATCGAGATCGAGATCGAGCAGTTCCAGAACGAGTACAACGCCGTCAATGCGCGGATCGCCGTCGGCTCCGCCAACCAGTTCACCCTCGAGACGGCTCAGTCGGACTTCGTGAACACCGAGCGGCTCTTCAAGCTGGGGCAGGTCTCCGACAACGACTACCAGATCAAGCGCCGGGCGGTGGAGACGATCAAGCAGCAGATCGCGCTCGAGAAGGTCCGCAACCAGGAGGACCTGGACACCGACGCGAACAGCATCAAGTCGAAGCGCCACATGATGGAGAAGATGACCATCACGGCGCCGATGGACGGCGTGATCTCCTACGTCTACGCGCACCCCGGCGACCTGATCGACACGGGTTCGCCCATCGTCTCCCTCATCACGACGACCCGGCTCGTCGAGGCGAAGATCAGCGAGGAGGATTTCGCGAACATTCGCCCCGGCCAGAAGGCCACGGTGATCTTCCTTCCCTACGGGGAATTTAACTACAACGGCACAGTCCAGAAGATCCTGCCGACGGCCGACCCGGAGACCCAGCGCCACCTGGTCGACTTGAGCATCACGGACATCCCGCCGGAGAAGCTGATCCCGGGCATCACGGGCGAGGTCACGATCGAGGTGGGGCGGCGCCACGCCAACGCCATCATCCCGCGGCGGGCGCTCATCAACGAGAACGTCTACGTGGTGAAGGGCGGCAAGGTGGAGCTCCGCCCCGTGAAGAAAGGCTACGTGTGGCTCACGGGCGCCGAGATTATCGAGGGGCTCCAGCCGGGCGAGCAGGTCATCGTCGAGGACCTGGACAGCTTCCGCGACGGGGACAGCGTCCGCGTCCAGGAGCTTCCTTCTGACGCCATCGCAAAGAGGAAATAGGACGCCCGGATGTCGCAGAACTTCCGAATCGCGCTCCGTTTCCTGACGGCGAAGAAGCGGGCCATGCTGATGAGCCTGTCCTGCATCATCCTCGGCGTGGGGCTTTTTATCGTCACCCAGGCGGCGACGACCGGCTTTCAGGAGTTCTTCATTAAGACGATCCTCGGGACAAACGGGGCGATCCTGATCCAGGACAAGGTGCAGGCGACCATGCGCAGCATCGCCTCGGGCGGCTACAACTCGGGCTACGAGATCCGCCAGAAGGAGGGCCAGAAGTACATCGAGGGGATCGACTACCCCGAGATCCTGACGGGCGGCGTGAAGGCGTTCCGCAACGTGTCGGGGGTCTCCGCGGTCCTGCGCGAGACAGTCACGATCCACAGCTCCTTCCGGGAGCAGACGGGCCAGGCGTACGGCATCTTGCTGGCGGACCACCTGCGGGTGTCGAGCTTGGGCTCGCAGATCGTGGCGGGCTCGATCGAGGACTTCCGGGTGCAGCAGGCCGGGGCGCTCGTCGGCCGGGTGATCGCCGACAAGCTCCAGCTCGACCCGGGCGACACCTTCGAGATTGTCGACAAGAACGACGTCCACCACTACCGGGTGAGCGCCATCTACCAGACCGGGGTGAACGACATCGACAGCGTGCGCGTGTACCTGAAGATGGACGACGCCCGGGCGCTCTTTAAGAAGCCGACCGGCGCCACGTACCTCCAGGTGAGCTTGATCGAGCGCGACCGGGCCCGGGAAGACGCGGCCGAGATGACCAACTCCCTCGGCTACCGGGCCGACGCCTGGCAGGATCGGGAGAAATCCTGGCTCGGCGTCTTCAAGGCCTTCCGGGTGGCGACGGCGATCACGGTTTCGGTCTTCACGCTCATCGCTGGGCTCGCGATGTTCAACACGCTGGCCATGATCGTCTTGGAAAAGACGAAGGAGATCGCGATCCTGCGCTCCATGGGTTACACCCGCGAGGACATCTCGACCATCTTCCTATGGCAGGCCGCCATCGTGCTGGCCATTGGCACGCTCGTCGGTTGCGCCTTAGGCGGGATCATCACCTACGCTGTCTCGCAGTATCCGATGCCGATCACGGGCATCTTCACCTCGCACAAGTTCCTGGTCCAGTGGTCGAAATGGCATTATATCGAGGCAGTCATCATTTCCGTCCTCACGGTCATGGTGGCGAGCCTCATGCCGTCCCGAAGGGCGGCCCGGCTCGAGCCCGGGGACATCATCCGGGGGACCGCCCAATAGGGAGCGCCATGGCCGACCAACCGAAGATTGCCATGCGATGCGAGGGCCTGCAGCGGTACCTCGGTCAGGACGAGGGCCGGGTCCATGTGCTTAAGGGCGTCACCTTCGAGGCCCATGCCGGCCACGTCTACGCGATCGTCGGGCCCTCCGGCTGCGGGAAGTCGACCCTTCTTTACCTCCTCGGCCTCCTCGACCAGCCCGATGCGGGGAAGATCTGGATCAACGGGCAATTGATGTCGAACAGCCTCGACGCGGTGCGCACCGCGGCCCGGGGCGAGCACATCGGCTTCGTCTTCCAGTTCCACTTCCTGATGCTCGAGTTCACCTGCATTGAGAACGTCATGATGCCCATGAAGAAGCTCGGGCGCCTGACGCCGCTGCAGATGGTGGAGCGGGCCACCCGCCTCCTGGACTCGGTGGGGCTAGGCGACAAGGTCCACCGGCTCGGGACCCACCTTTCCGGGGGCGAGCAGCAGCGGGTCGCCGTGGCGCGCGCCATGGCGAACCAGCCAACCATCATCCTGGCCGACGAACCCACGGGCAACCTCGACGTGAAGAACGCCTCCCTGGTCTTCGACCTATTGACGAGCCTTGCGAAGGACAACGGCCAGGCCGTGGTCCTCGTGACCCACAATCCCGACATCGCCCACCGCTGCGACTTCACCCGGCCGATGCGCGACGGCGTCTTCGTCTAGCTCGGGGCGCGGGTGGGTGGGGGCGGTCCCCCGGGGGTGCGGGTTATTTTTGCGGCGAAAGGACGGAATGCTTGAAATTAAGGTTTACAACCCAAACGGGGGGCCCTTCTTTCGGAGCCGATTTTACACACAAGAAACGCCGTTCAGTGAGCCACGATCCATTGCGAAAACGCTTCCTCGCCAAGGTACTGGGACTTGCAGCCGTAGGCGCCGTCGCGCCCGGGGCGCTCGCCCGGGCGGTGCTCCCCCAGGCTGAGGGCTCGGCGAAGGCCAAACCCGCCGCTTTCAGGATTGTCGCGCAGCCAAGGGCCGTCGCGCGGCGGCAGGGACCGGCCTAGGCGCTAGCGGAAACATGGCGAAACTCTTTCCCAAGTCGATCAACAGGCTGCCCCTGCAGCTGGCCGTCTACTTGGTCGTCGTCGTGTGCGTCGCCACGGCCGGGGTCACCTACTACATGACCCCGAAGTACACGCGGGTGGGCTACGCGCCGATCCAGCCGGTGCCCTACAGCCACGCGAAGCACGTCGGGGAGCTCGGCCTCGACTGCCGCTATTGCCACAGCACGATTGACACCGCCGGCGCCGCGGTCCCGACGACCCAGACGTGCATGAACTGCCACAACCAGATTAAGACCGCGAGCCCCGCGCTGGCACTTGTCCGCGACAGCCTCCAGTCCGGCCGGTCGATCCCGTGGGTCCATGTCCACGTGATGCCGAGCTTCGTCTACTTTGACCACTCGGTCCACGTGAACCGGGGCGTCGGCTGCGTCGAGTGCCACGGCAAGGTGAACCAGATGGACGTCGTCACCCAGATGCAGCCGATGAGCATGGGCTTCTGCCTCGACTGCCACCGCGCCCCCGAGCTGCGCGTCCGCGCGAAGGCCGATGTGTTCAACCTGGACTCGAAAACGATCGAGGCCGCACAGGGGATCGACGCCGCCCGCAGGTTCGTGCACGACTGGAACATCAGACCCCCGCAGAGCTGCTCGGGCTGCCACCGATGAAGCGCAAGGTCGAACATCCGCAAGCCTCCGACCGGGCGATGACCGGGCCCCGCTACTGGCGGAGCCTGGACGAACTCGCCGGCACGCCGGGCTTCAGGGAGGCCCTCGCCAAGGAGTTCCCGGACGGGGCGTCGAGTATCGACGGCGTCGACCGCAGGCAGTTCATGAAGATCATGGCGGCCTCCTTCGCGCTCGGCGGGGTGGGGCTTGCCGGCTGCAGGCGGCCCGAGGAGCACATCCTTCCCTTTGCGAAGTCGGTTGAGGGGGCGGTCCCGGGGCTGCCGGTCTACTACGCAACCGCCATGCCGCTGCGCGGCTGGGCGGTCCCGCTCCTGGCTGAGACCCACCAGGGCCGCCCGACCAAACTTGAGGGCAACCCCTCCTACGCGCCCCACGGCGGCTCAAGCTCGCTCCTGGCCCAGGCGTCCCTTCTCGACCTCTACGACCCGGACCGCGCAATCGCGCACACGCAGGACGGGAAGCCGATCGACCTCGAGGCGCTGAAGGCGTTCCTCGGCGGGATCGGCAAGGCCTACGGGGCGACCCGCGGCGCAGGCTTGGCTTTCCTGGCGGAGGCCTCGTCCTCACCCACGAGGAACCGGCTGCTGCGAACACTCGGCTTTCGCATTCCGAGGGCCCTCTGGGCCGAGTATGAGCCCGTGGTGGACGAGCCCCCGGCCGGGGTCGCCCACGCCCTCTACGGGGCGAACGCGAGGCCGCTTTACCGCTTCGCGAAGGCGAAGCGGATCGTCAGCTTGGACGCCGACTTCCTCCAGACCGAGGCGGGGAGCCTCGCCTACGCCCGCGACTTCGCGAAGGGCCGCCGGGTGGCGAAGAAAGACGACCCGATGAGCCGCCTCTACATGGCGGAGAGCGCCCTTTCGATCACGGGCACCATGGCGGACCACCGCCTGCGGCTCCCGACGAGCCACATGACGGCGTTCGCCGCCGCGCTCGCCGGCAAGCTGACCGGTGACGCAAAGTACGCGAAGGCGGCGGAGGGCCTCGATGTGAGTCCCCAGTGGATCGCCGAATGCGCCGCGGACCTCCTGGCCCACAAGGGCGAAAGCCTCGTCGTCGCGGGCTCGCACCTGCCGGAGGCGGCCCATGCGATCGCCTACGCGATTAACGAGTTCCTCGGGGCCGTGGGCTCCACGGTCGACTTTATCCTCGCCACCCGGCCCCAGACGATCGGGCTTGCGGGCCTGGCGGCCGCGATCCGGAAGGGGGACGTGAAGACCTTGGTCATCCTGGGCGGCAACCCCGTCTACAACGCGCCCGCCGACCTCGACTGGGCCGCCCTGCAGAAGTCGGTCCCGGAGGTCGTGCGGTTCGGCTACTACGCGGACGAGACCTCGGAGCTTGCGCGAACCCACGTCGCCGCGGCGCACTACCTCGAGTCCTGGGGCGACGCGCGGACGGCGGACGGGACGGTGGTGCCGGTTCAGCCCATGATCCTGCCGCTCTTTGGGGGGCTGACCGAGACCGAGCTTCTGGCGATCGTCGGCGGCCTCCCGAGCACGGACCCGTACACGCTGGTCCACGAGACGATCACGGGTACGGGCGGGCCGGGCGCCGAGGCCCGGTTCCGCAAGTTCCTGCACGACGGCGTCCTCGAGAACTCGGCGCTACGGCCGCTAAACGTCCGGTTTAACCCCGCGGCCTTGGACGGCTACCTCGAAAACGCTCCCGCGGCCCCGGAGGTCTCCGCAAAGAGGCTCGAGGCCCGCTTTGTCGCCGACGCGAGGGTCGACGACGGGCGCTTCATCAATAATGGCTGGCTCCAGGAGTGCCCGGACCCGATAACGAAGATTAGCTGGGACAACGCGATCCAGATTAGCCCCCGACTCGCCCGGGAACTAGGGATCGACCCCCCCGCGGACGGCTTAAAGCAGGTCGCCCGCAGGGATTTGGCCGAATTCGACAAGGGCCGCGAGAACGCCCACGTGGTCGAGCTCACGGTCAACGGCCGCAAAGTGACCGGCCCGGCGCACATCCAGCCCGGCCTCGCCAATTACACGGTCATCGTGCCCTTGGGCTACGGCCGCACGAGGACGGGGCGGGTGGGAGAGGGGACGGGCTTTAACGCCTATCTCGCCCGGGAGTCAGGCGCACTCCACGTCGCGACCGGGGCCTCGATCGCCCTTACCCCCCGCAGGATGTTCCTCGCGGACTCGCAGTGGCACTGGTCCATGGAGGGCCGCGACCTGGTCCGCGAGGGCAACCTCGCGGAGTACGCCGAGAACCCCGCCTTCGCCAAGGAGGTCGGCCTCGAGGCGGAGAGCCCGCGCGCCGTCTTGGATCCGAACCTGGCCGCGATGACGCCCGCCGAGCGCGCAAGCCAGATTCCCCGCGGCAACTCGCTCTACACGACGCCAAAGTTCGACGGCAGGCACCAGTGGGGGATGAGCATCGATCTCAACACGTGCATCGGCTGCAACGCCTGCGTCGTCGCGTGCCAGGCCGAGAACAATATCCCGATCGTCGGCAAGGACCAGGTCCTGCGCGGCCGCATCATGCACTGGATCCGGCTCGACCGGTACTACTCGGACGGCAAGGCCGCTCCGGGCGCCTTCGGCGGCGAGGGCAATAACCTGATCCCCGAGGAGCCGCAGATCTCGATGCAGCCGGTCGCGTGCATGCAGTGCGAGCTGGCGCCCTGCGAGACCGTGTGCCCGGTGAACGCGACCGTGCACGACGACGAGGGGCTCAACGTCATGGCCTACAACCGGTGCATCGGCACCCGGTACTGCGCGAACAACTGCCCGTACAAGGTCCGCAGGTTCAACTTCTTCGACTGGAACATGCGCCGCCTGGACAGCCTCTACATGGGCCCCCTCGGCCCCCAGGGAATGCCCGAACTCGTGCAGATGGCGAAGAACCCGGAGGTGACGGTCCGCATGCGGGGCGTCATGGAAAAGTGCACGTACTGCGTGCAGCGGATCGAGCGCGGGAAGATCGAGTGGAAGGTGAAGACGGCCCAGGAGGGCCACCCCGGGGACGTCATAGTCCCCGACGGGACCATCCGGACCGCCTGCCAGCAGGCGTGCCCGGCCGAGTCGATCGTGTTCGGGAACCTCCTGGACCCCGAGAGCGCGGTCTCCCGGGCGAAGGCGCTCGGGCAGGACTATCCGCTCCTCGGTTACCTGAACACCCGGCCCCGGACGACGTATCTCGCTCGGATCAGGAACCCCAATCCCAAGATGCCGGACTACGCCGAGCTGCCGCTTAGCAGGGTGGAGAATTGGAACAAGAACCACCCGACGAAGGCCTGACCCATGTCCCACGCTGCAGAAGATACGGCCGGAGCCCCGGCAATACTCTCCGAGATCAGGCCCGCGGTGAAGCCCCGCGCGGTCCTGGTCGGCCACGGACGCAGTTTCTCCTGGATCTCGAACAAGATCTGCGGAATCGCCGAGGAGAAGACGCCTGTCTGGTGGTGGTGGTGTTTCATCATGGCCTGCATCGTGGCGTCGTTCACGGTCGCGGGGATCACCTACCTGGTCGCCACCGGCGTCGGCGTCTGGGGCCACCGAAGCCCCGTCAACTGGGCCTGGGACATCGTCAACTTCGTCTTCTGGATCGGCATCGGCCACGCCGGGACCTTGATCTCGGCGATCCTGTGCCTCCTGCGCCAGAAGTGGCGCACCTCGATCAACCGCTCGGCCGAGGCCATGACGATCTTCGCCGTCGTCTGCGCGGGGATCTTCCCGGTCTTCCACGTCGGCCGCGTGTGGTACGCCTGGTTCCTCTTCCCGCTTCCGAACTCGAACTACGTCTGGCAGAACTACCGCTCTCCGCTCGAGTGGGACGTGTTCGCGGTGTCGACCTACGGGACGGTCTCCGTCCTCTTCTGGTACGTGGGCATGATTCCCGACCTGGCGACGATGCGCGACCGCTTCGCCTCGGTCGGCAGGACCATGCGGGCGCGGATCTACGGGCTCTTCGCCATGGGCTGGCGCGGCTCGAGCCGCCACTGGAGCAACTACGAGATGGCGTACCTGATCCTGGCCGGCATCTCGACCCCGCTCGTCCTCTCGGTGCACACAATCGTGTCCTTCGACTTCGCGGTGTCGCTTCTGCCCGGCTGGCACACGACCATCTTCCCGCCGTACTTTGTGGCCGGCGCCATCTTCTCCGGCTTCGGCATGGTGCTGACCCTCATCCTGCCGCTTCGCGCGATCTACCACCTGGAGGACCTGATCACCCAGTACCACATCGACTGCATGTGCAAGGTGATCCTGGCGACCGGCACCATGGTCGGCTACGCCTACGCGATGGAGTTCTTCATCGCCTGGTACGGCGCGAACCCCTACGAGGGCTTCGCCTTCATCAACCGGGCGTTCGGGCCGTACTGGTGGGCGTACTTCATCATGATCTCGTGCAACGTCGTGACGCCCCAGTTCTTCTGGTTTAAGGCCGTGCGCGAGAACACCTGGCTTGTCTTCATCCTCTCGCTCTTCGTGAACGTCGGCATGTGGTTCGAGCGCTTCGTCATTATCGCCACCTCGCTCGCCCGCGATTTCCTGCCCTCGAGCTGGGGGTACTACAGCCCCTCGATTGTCGAGATCTTCACCTTCTTCGGGACCTTCGGCGTCTTCTCGGTCCTTTTCCTCCTCTTCGTGCGCTTTCTTCCGATCATGGCAGTCGCGGAGCTTAAGGCCGTGACCCCCCAGGCCGACCCGCATGCGGGCGAGGCGCACACCTAAAGGAACCCCGCCATGGCCGACCGACCCTACGGACTCATCGCCACCTTCGCCACACCGGGCGCCGTGCTGCGGGCGGCCGCGCAGGTGCGCGACGCCGGCTACAAGCAATGGGACTGCATCACGCCCTTCCCGGTCCACGGGCTCGACTCGGCGATGGGCGTCGGGCGCTCGCGGGTCCCGCGGATTTCGCTCGTGGGCGGCATCACGGGCTTCTGCACCGGGATGTCGATGATCTGGTTCATGGACCGCTTCGACTACCCGCTGACCGTGGGCGGCAAGCCCTTCTTTAGCCCCCTCTTCGCGTTCCCGGTCTCCTACGAATTGACGATCCTCTTCACGGCCTTCGCGACCATCGGCGGGATGTTCGTCCTAAACGGCCTGCCGATGCACCACCACCCGGTGCTCCACTACGAGCACATCCGCAGGGGGACGGACGACCTGTTCTTCATCGTGATCGAGCGCGCCGACCCGAGGTTTAACCTGGAGACGACCCGCTCGCTGCTGGCCAGGGCCGGCGGCACGGACATTGCGGAACTCGCCCCGTAACTATGCGGACCCTCTACATCCTGACCGCCTTCGCCGTGGTGCTCACGGTCTCGCTCCTCGGGTTCCGGGGACGGGTCTTCACGCACCCGCCGATGGACGTGTTCCCGGAGTGGGCCTTCCCGGGCATGAAGTACCAGCCGAAGCTGACCCAGCAGACGCCGAGCGCGTTCTTCTCTGACGGCCGCGCGGACCGCGTGGCGCCCCCGAATACCGTCGCCTCGTCGTACGGGCCGGCGGGCCAGCCGCTGCGAAACGACAGCTTCCTCTACCAGGGCCGCGCGCCCGATGGCACCTTCGCCCGCGGCTTCCCGCCGGTCCTCAAGGTCGACATGAGGTTCCTCAACCGGGGCCGTGACCGCTTCACGATCTACTGCTCGCCCTGCCACGGCCTTGTCGGCGACGGCAACGGGATCGTGAAAAAGTACGGGATGGGCGCTGTCCCCACCTACCACGACGACCGCCTGCGTAAGATGGCCGAGGGTGAGATCTTTGGCACGATCACAAACGGCAAGGGCCAGATGAACCCCTACGCGGACAAGCTCGCCCCGGCGGACCGCTGGGCCGTGATCGCCTACGTGCGGGCGCTCCAGCGGGCCCAGATAGGCACGGTTTCGGACGTGCCGGACGACCGCAAGGGGGAGCTCGGAATCAAATGAAGAAGCCCGACACAACGAAGGCCTTGTGGATCGGACTTGCGGGCATCGCCCTGACGGCGCTCGGCATCCGGGTCTCCGGAGCCCACGTGGTCGCGACCGCGTGGCTGGTCGGGCTCGGCTTCTGGTCCGCGGTCGCAATCGGGATGCTGATGATGATCCTCATCCACCACATCTTCGACGCCTCGTGGTCGACGGTCCTGCGCCGGCAGTACGAGCACGGCGTGGCGGCCTTCCCGTGGCTTCTCCTCATGTTCCTGCCGCTTGTCGCCGCCTCCTTCGTCGGGAGCCACGACCTCGTGTGGCCCTGGATGAACCCGGACCACCAGATCGCGGGAGGCCACTTGGTCAAGGAGGACCTCCTCTATCTGAAGAAGCGGGCGTTCCTCAACCTGCCGCTCTTTGTCTTTGTCACGATCGGCTTCTTCGCCCTGTGGATCTGGATCTCAGCGCGGCTCCGGAAGGCCTCCTTCTCGCAGGATGCGGACGGCGACGTGAAATGGACCCGGATGAACGGCAAGACGGCCGGCTTCGGGATCCCGATCGTGGCGGTGACCCTCACCGCGGGCGCCATCTACTGGTTCAAGAGCCTCGAGTACCACTGGTTCTCGACCATGTACGGGGTGTGGTACTTCGCCAACTGCATGCGGGGCGCCCTCGCGTGCGGGGTCCTCATCATGCTCTGGCTCTACGACCGCGGCGACTTTAGGGGGATCCTGAAGACCGACCACCTCTGGGCCATCGGCCAGCTGATGCTCACCTTCACGGTCTTCTGGGCGTACATCTCGTTCTCGCAGTACTTCCTCATCTGGAACGCCAACGTCCCCGAGGAGACCTTCTGGTACAATATCCGCGAGTACGGCGACTGGTGGTACGTGAGCCTGTTCCTGGTATTTGGAAACTTCCTCCTACCGTTTCTCCTCCTCCTCTCGTACCGCTACAAGGTCTCCCACGCGGCCATCCGGCGGATCGCCTGCCTCATCCTCTTCGTCATCTTTGTCGACATAACCTACAACATCCTGCCGGCGCTCCAGGATGCGAAGGGCAACCCGCAGCCCTTCCTCTCGATGAACCTCCTGTGGGCCGCGACCTCGGTGGTCGGGGTCGGGGGCGTCTGCATCGCCGCCTACCTGCGGAGTCTCCCGACCACGAAACTGATCCCGATCCGCGACCCGCGTATCGGCGAATGCCTGAGCCACCATGAGTGACGAGACCGCACCCGCCCCGAGGCCAGTCTCGCTCGCGACTGTCGCCGCCCTCTTCGTCCTTTTGTCGCTCTTCTGGGTCGCCTCCATCCGCCTCTACGGGCCCAACCGCCCCGTCGCCCCCCAGAACGAGGCCCCGGAGAACCTCTCGAAGGACCTTGCGTGGAGGGCGACGCCGGAGCAGCGGCGGGCGTACCTGGCCGAACTGCGCGCAAAGCAGGCGAGCCAGGCCGCCTCCTACGGATGGGTCGACGCCAAGGCGGGTGTCGTGCAGCTGCCGGTTGAGCGCGCGATGGAGCTCATTGTCCTCGAGCACGGAGGCGCCCGATGAGTACGAGGCCCGAATACACGCCTATCGACGCCGCGTCGCGCTGGCCGCTCCTTCTTCTCCTCGTTAAGGGCATCGGCTGGCTGGTCGTGGCGGGCATCCTTTCCCTAACCGCCTCCATCCAGCTGCACACCCCGGGCTTCCTCTCCGGTTGCCCGCTTTTCACCTACGGGCGGACGGCCGCGATGGCCGAGACGGCGTTTGTCTACGGCTGGCTCGGCAACGCAGGGCTCGCCCTCGCTCTCTGGACGCTCGGAAGGCTGGCAGGGGAGCCCCTGCGCGCGCAGAGTTGGGCCTTGGGCGGGGCGGTGTTCTGGAACCTCGCGGTCTTCGGGGCGGTGGTCGGGATCGCGGTCGGCGACGCGACCGGCTTCGAGCTCCTCGGGCTTCCGCGCTACGTGCACCTCCTCATGTTCTTCTCGTACGCGTCGGTTGCGGTCTCGGGGCTCCTAGCCTGGAGCGGGCGCCTGCGCCAGGTCTCCTACGCGTCGCAGTGGTACGCGGCGGCGGCCCTCTTCCTCTTCCCCTGGATCCTCTCGATCGCCCACGTGATGCTTTTTACGGCCCCGGTGCGCGGCGTCCTGCAGCCGATCGTGGCCGGCTGGTACGCCCAGTCCGCGTGGACCCTCTGGCTGGCCCCGCTGGCACTTGGCGCCGCCTACTACGTGGTCCCGCGCGTGACGGGGAGAGTCCTCCCGTCCTATGAGTTCGCGGCGCTCGGCTTCTGGTGCCTCATCTTTGTCGGCGGGCTGACGGGCGGACGCCACCTGCTTGGCGGGCCCGTACCGGCGTGGATCCCATCGCTAGCGGTGGTCTCGTGCGCGCTCCTCCTCTTCCACACGTTTATCGTGCTCCTTAACCTGCGCGGTGCCTTCACGGGCAGCGGGACGGCCCTCAAGTTCATCTCTTTCGGCCTCGCAGCCTACGTGCTCGGGGCGCTCGCCGACGCGCTCACCTCGCTCCACGGCGTGGCGCTCCACACGCAGTTCACGTACTTTGACGAGGCCCAGAAGCAGCTGGCGCTCTACGGGGCGGCCTCGACGCTCCTCATTGGGGCCATCTACTTCGCGCTTCCGCGGATCACCGGGAAGGCCTGGTTCTCGGCGGGACTCGTGCGGGCGCACCTTGTCCTCACGGTGGTCGGGATCCTGCTCCTGCTCGTTTCGCTCCTCGGGGCCCACGCGGTCCAGAGCCAGGGGCTTCTCGACGCCGCGGTTCCCTTCGCGGACATCGTGCGCGACTCCCGCCCCTGGCTCCTCGCGGCAAGCTTTGCCCAGATGATCCTCCTTTTCGGAAGCATCGCCTTTCTCGCCAACTTCTACACGACGGCTTGCGAGATCCTTTTGGTCTCGGAGCCCGCCGTGTTCCAGGCGCCGGCGGCGCAGGAGACCCACGCGGCGTGAAGAGTAACGCCGTCTTCTTCATCGGGCTCTTCGCGGCGCTCGCCCTCTCCTGGGCCGGGATCGTCCTCGGCTCGAACGCGCAGCTGGGCGCCCTCGCCCCCTTCTACGACGAGACCGACGCGACGGCCTACCCGCAGTGGATGCCGGGAGCGGCCGCCCGGGGCCAGCTGGTCTACCGGGACCTGGGCTGCTACGCCTGCCACACCCAGCAGGTGCGCCGGCCGGGCTTCGGCTCGGACCAGGCGAGGGGATGGGGGGACCGCCAGAGCGTCGCCCGCGACTACATCTACCAGCCCGCCCCCCAGCTCGGCTGGTCCAGGGTGGGACCCGACCTCGCAAACCTCGGGGACCGAAAGCCGTCCGCGCCCGATGCCGAGGATCTCCTGCATCTCCTCTACGCGGGCTCGGACGGGATGCCCCCCTACCGCTTCCTCTTCGAACGGCGCCATATCGGCACCGGGGCGCAACCCTCGCTGGACGCGCTTAAGCTCACGGGGACGCTCGAGCCGCCCGCCGGCTGGGAGGTTGTGCCGAGCGCGAGGGCCGAGTCCCTCGTCGCCTACCTCTTGAGCCTCAGGACAACCTACACCTATCCCGAGGCGGTTCCGTTCTCGCCACCGAAGGCGCAGGCGCCGGCATCCGTGGGAGGCGCCAAATGAGCACCCCCGCCAACAGGGACCCGCGCGTGGATCAGGCCGCCCTGAGCGACCAGGACCTGGTCGACCTGCACGAGAAGCAGCTTGGCCGCCACCCGGACGACGGCGCCCGCTACCGGCTGCTTCCGATCGGGATCCTTTTCACACTAAGTGCCCTCATCCTCTTCTCGGGGACGTACCTTAACCGCTACACGGGCCACTACAGCGCGTCTATCTTCGACGAGAACGCAAAGCCCACCACCGGCGCGCCCGTGGCCGTCAAGCTGGATCCGGTCGCCGTGGGCAGGAAGGCCTACGGCGAGGTCTGCATCACCTGCCACCAGCCGACCGGGACGGGCGTCGTGGGCGTGTACCCGCCTCTCGCCGGATCCGAGTGGGTCAACGGGCCCTCGTCGCGCGTGGTGCGGATTGTCCTCTACGGGCTAAAGGGCGACATCCACGTGGAGGGCCACGTTTTCAACGCCGCAGCGATGCCGGTCTTCGGCAAGGTAGCGAATTCCGCCTACAACTGGAATGACGCGAAAATCGCCGCGGTCCTCACCTATGTCCGCCAGGAGTGGGGCAACAAGGCAGCGGAGGTCTCGGCCGACGAGGTGACTGCTGTGCGCACCGCCACGGGCGACCGCAAGGAGATGTCCGAGGCGGAGCTGGAGCAGGTCAAGTAGAGCCGGGGCTCAAGGCGCCCTTGCGTCGCCACGCCACGCATGAGGGCGGGGAAGAGACGACGCCTGGCGGCCGCGCTACCCAGGGACGGCGACCGCACCGGCGCCGGCCGCGATCGTCAGTTGACCCCGGTCTCGGTGCCGGGCTCGTCCGGGCCCTTCGTGCGCTCAGGGCCGCCCCCCCCGAGCTTGTCAAACTCCTCGGAGAGCATCCTCAGCAGTTCGGGATTCGGCGCGTACTTAAGGATGTAGCCCGCCGCGCCCAGCTCGCGGGCCCGGCTGAAGGTCTTCTGGGTGCTCTGGGCCGAGACGACAATAACCGGAATCCCCGGATAGTCCGCCTTGAGCTTCTCCAGCACGTGCAGTCCGTCGATTTGCGGGAGGTTCAGGTCCAGGAGGACAACGTCGGGCTTGTGCGCCTCCGCCTGCCGGAGCGCCTCGATGCCGTCAGCGGCCTCCCAGATTGTGGAGATGCCGAGCTTCTTCAGGAGGGTCCTGAGCAGGACGAGAACGTGGGGTTCATCGTCGACAACGAGCGCGGTGGCCGGTCGTGGCATGGGTCTATGGGAGCGCTTCTCTGGGCGGGACGCGGGATCTTTATTGCGGTCGATGAACTATGCCGGGCCCGGGAAAAGGGGCCAATGGCGCCCAATAGACTGCGCCCCCGGCCCGCGCGTGGCCAACCCTTTTATGGACCCGGCGCCGACCCGGCGCCCTCCTCGCCGAGGCGCCTGCCCGGGACCAGGTAGTTGCGGACGTAGTCGGCGACCGCATCCGCGAGCGGCGTGATCGGTTGCTCGTAGCCGGAAGCGCGGAGTTTCGAGATATCCGCCTTCGTGTAGTACTGGTACTTGGCGCGCAGCGCCTCGGGCATCTCGATAAAGTCGATTCTCGGCTCCCTGCCAAGCGCGGCAAAGATCGCCCCGGCGAGGGTGAGCCACGTGTTCGCCTCGCCCGAACCCAGGTTAAAGAGCCCGCTGGCCGAGCCGCCCCGTTCGGCGAAGTGGAGCGTCATCTCGACCGCATCCTTCACATAGAGGAAGTCGCGCATCTGCTCACCGTCCCTGTACCGGGGATCGTAGCTTCGGAAGAGCCCGATCGAACCCGTGTTTCGGATCTGCAAGTGGGCCTTCGAGACGACCGAGCGCATGTCGCCCTTGTGCTCCTCATTGGGCCCGAATACGTTAAAGTACTTGAGCCCCACGATCCGGTCGAGCCAGCCGAGCCGCAGTGCGTGGAGGTCGAAGAGGTGCTTCGAGTACCCGTACATGTTGAGCGGCCGCAGCCTCTCGATCGCCGGGTCCTTGTCGTCCATTCCCTGGGAACCGTCGCCGTAGGTCGCCGCGGACGAGGCGTAGATGAAGCGCGAACCCGCGGCCAGGGCCCAGACGGCCAGCTCCCGGGTGAACGCTGTATTGTTGTCGATCAGGTAGGAGGCGTTGCGCTCCGTGGTGGACGAGCATGCGCCCAGGTGGAAGACGGCCGAGAACTTCCCGAACGCCGCCGGGCTCTGCGCGAGCCGGGCCCGCAGCACGGGGCCCTCCACGTAGTCCGCGTACCGAAGCGCCACCAGGTTCCTCCACTTCTCGTCGGACTGGAGGACGTCCGAGACGACGATGTCGGTGCGGCCCCGGCCGTTCAGGGCCCAGATGAGCGCGCTGCCGATGAAGCCGGCCCCGCCGGTCACGAGGATTCGCCCGTCTAGTGCGTTCGTCGACATTAGGCCGAGAGCTCCTCCGAGCGGGCGCGGGCGGCGACGATGGCCTCAAGGAGGATTCCCCGGAAATCCCGGTCGGCCATCCTCCTTAGGCCGGCCGCCGTGACCCCGTTGGGCGAGGTGACCTCGCTGCGCAGGACCTCCGGGTCGACGTTGCGCACGGCAAGGAGCCGGGCCGCCCCCACGAGGGTTTCCACCGCGAGGAGCTTCGCCGCAGCGGAATCGAAGCCCACGGCAAGCCCGGCGTCGCGGAGCGCGGCCGCAAACTCGAAGACATAGGCCGGGCCGCAGCCACTAATGGCCGTGAAGGCGTCCATCTGCGCCTCGGGTAGCTCGATGTGGCGCCCGAGTGCCCCGAAGATCTCTTCCAGGGTCGCGCGGTCGGCCGCGCAGAGGGGCCCGCTCGCGCACCAGCCGGTCAGGCCCGCCCCGATCTGCCCGGGGGTGTTCGGCATGCTCCGGATGACGTTTCGCGCCCCGGGAAAGGCGAGGGCGAGGGCGGCCAGCCTCTTGCCCGCAAGGACCGACACGACGAGCCGGCCGGCGGCGAGCGCGCTTAGCCGCGCGCTGACGCCCGCCAGGTTGTGCGGCTTAAAGGCGACGACGAGCGTGTCCGCCTGGGACAGCAGCTCCTCGTGCGAGCGGGCGAGGCGGACGCCAATGCGCTTCGCAAGCGCAGGGGCGCTCGCGCCCGTTCCCCCCATGCAGACAATCCTCCCGGGCGGGTACGTCCCCTTCGCGATCAGGCCCTCGACCATCGCGGCTGCCATCGAGCCGGCTCCCAGAAAGGCGATTTCGACCATGGGGTCAGCGGACGGCGGGCTATTCGTCGTCCTGCGTCTTGTCCCGGTGCCTCGGGTCGCGCACCGGGTGCAGGAGGACGGCGCTCGTGCCGCCCGTGGGCCTGGACGAAAGCGTGACCTCCCCGCCCAAGCTGCGCAGCGAGTGCCGGGCCACCGTGAGCCCCATCCCGACCCCCACCGTGCGCTTCGAGCTCACGAAGGGCTCGAACATCCGGTCGCGGATCTCCTCGTTGATCCCGGAGCCGCTGTCGTCCACGCGCAGCTCGAGCATCTTCTCGCCGCGGGGCCTGTCGACCACGCGGGTGTGGATCGTGATCGGCCGCTTGTCGGGCTCCGTGCCCTCGGGGTAGGCCTCCCAGGCGTTGATGAGGACCTTGGAGAGGACCTCCTCGAAGGTCTCGATGTTGGTGTCGATCTCCAGGTCGGCGACGGTGTTCTCCACGACGACGCCCGCAGAGAGCTTGTAGTCGGAGTGAAACCGCCGGATTCCGCCCTCCAGGAGGCGCGGGAGCGCGACGCGGGTCAATTCGGGGCGCGTCTTGACGACCAGCGTGCTCAGCTGGCGCACGATGGCGACGATCCTCTGGATCGCGTCGTCCACGTTCTGAGCGTTCTTCTTGACGGTCGCGGGCTTGTCGAAGCCGCTCTTGACGAGGTCCAGGTAGCCGATGACGACGCCAAGCAGGTTGTTCAGGTTGTGGGCGATGCCCTGCGCGACCGCGCCGATCGTCGCCGCGCGTCGCGACTCCTCCAGCCGGCGCTGGAGCTCCAGGTTCTCGCGGTTAATGGCCGCAAAGCGCAGCTGCGTCTGGACCCGGGCCACCGTCTCGTCCAGGTCAATCGGCTTGGTGATATAGTCGACCGCGCCGACGGCCAGACCCTCGAGCTTGCTCTCCTTGGTCGTGCGGGCCGTCACGAAGATGATCGGGATCGAGCGCGTGTCGCTGCTCGCCTGCAAACGCTGGCAGACCTCGATCCCGTCCATGTCGGGCATCATCAGGTCGAGGAGGATCAGGTCCGGCTTGTGGGTCTTGACCTGCTCCAGCGCCTCGAGGCCGTTGTTCGCCGTCGAGACCAAGAGTCCGCCTCGCTCCAGCTTGCGTTTGAGGAGCTGGACGTTGATCGGCTGGTCGTCGACCACCAGTATGCGTTCGCTGGCCATGGGACTTTGCAAGGGCCTAGAATGGGCCGAAAGGGCCCGGGCGCAAGCTAACGCGCGCCCTTGGTCCCGGCGGCCCGAAGCCGGAAGGCCTTGACGGTGTTCTTCATAAGCATGGCGACCGTCATGGGGCCGACGCCGCCGGGCACCGGGGTGATCTTCGAGACGAGGGGAGAGACCGATGCGAAGTGCACGTCACCCACCAGGCGGTAGCCCGCCTTGCGCGACGGATCGGCCACCCGGTTGATCCCGACGTCGATCACGACCGCTCCCGGCTTCACCATGTCCGCGGTCACAAATTCGGCGCGCCCGATGGCCGCGATCAGCACGTCCGCCTGGCGCGTGATCGAGGCGAGGTTCTCGGTCTTCGAGTGGCAGAGGGTGACGGTGGCGTTCGCTCCGGCCCTCTTCTGGACGGCAAGGAGGCCGGCGGGCTTGCCGACAATGAGCGAGCGCCCGAGGACGACCACGTGCCGGCCCTCGAGCTTAACCGCGCTGCGTGCGAGGAGCTCCATGATGCCCGCGGGCGTGCACGCGGCGAAGCCCGTACTGTCCTCCTGCACGAGCTTGCCGAGGTTAATGGGGCTGAAGCCATCGACGTCCTTCTCCGGGGCGATCCTCCCGAAGACGGCCCGCTCGTCGAGGCCGTCGGGGAGCGGCGACTGGACAAGGATCCCGTCGACCCCGTCGTCGTCATTAAGGCTCTCGACCAGGCCCTCCAACTCCCCCTGCGGGATCGTGACCGGGGGAAGGAGGACCCGGCTCTCGATCCCGATCTCCGCCGCGATCTGCCCCTTCTTCTTCACGTAGGAAACGGAGGCCGGGTCATCGCCGACTCGCACCAGCGCGATGCAGGGTTTTCGGCCCTTAATCCCGGAGACCTCCGCCTTCAGCTCGGCAACGATCTCGGAGGCGATCCTATTGCCGTCGATGACCTCCATCTACTTGAGGCGCAGCGCATCGACCTGGATCACCAGGTCGCTGGTGTCCTTCACGGACTTGAGCGAGCCGAGGACGACCACGGCGTGCCCGGCGTAGTTCTCGATCTGGTCGGTTAACAGGAGCTTGGAGAGGTCGACGTAGGCGATGCGCTTGCCGTCCGCGTCGACAAGCTGCCAGTCGTAGGGGCGCCTCGGATAGAGGAGTGATTTGGTCGTCGCGAGCGTGCCTTCAAAGAGCCTCGAAAGGGCCACATTCTGGTCGCCGGTGGGCGCTGCGGGCGCGGCCTGGGCCGTTCCGATAGGTGCCCCCGCGGGCGCGGCCGCCACAGGCGCCACCGGGGCGGCCGTTGCGGGGGTTGCGGGCGCCGCTGCCGCAGGGCTCACCTGGATATAGCCCACGAGCGTCTTCTCGAGGTGCACCTGCGTCCAGCCCCCGTGAAGCCCCGTGATCTCCGCCTTGTCGCCCTTCTCGAACACGGCAAGGGCGGCCGCGCCCTCCTTCGGCGCGACGTAGATTGTGGAGCCGGGAAGGACGTCAAGCTGCTTCGTCAGGTCGCGGTTCCTCACGTAACCCTCGAACGGCCCGGCGACATCGATCGCCGTCCAGCCGGCGGGCGCCGGAGCGACCTTGTCCGTGGCGGCCGGCTGCTCGGAGCCGGCCTTGAGCACCAGGATGACGGGCGACGACGGATCGGGCTGGCTCTGCACGGCGGTCGAGACGTTCAGGGTCGCGGCCTGGAGCGCGGCGCACCAGGCAAGGCCCGCGGCCGCTAGCGTGTATTGGGTCTTCATGAAGGGGGGGAGTTCCTGGGTGCTGACGCCTGAAACTCGGCGTCCGGAGTGCGGGGCGACTTGAAAAGAAGTTCGACCTCCTTTGAAGCAAGTTGTTTCGCGCCGCGCAACGGGATTCCCTTCAGGCGGACGGCCCCGATCTGGTAGCGGCGCAGGCGCTGGACGGTGTAGCCGAGTGCCGAGAACAGGAGCCGGATCTCGCGCTTCTTGCCGTGGTGCATGTGAACGTCGAGGTCGGTGGCCGTGCCGTCTGCCTTCGCATTGATGAGGGCCGCCCGCTCCACCTTGAGCCGCTCCCCGTCGAACGTGAGGCCCCTGACCAGCCGCTCGAGTCGGGAGGCGGGGTAGGGCTGCTTGAGCGTCACGTGGTAGCGCTTCATGACCTCGCTAGACGGGTGCATCAGGCGGTGCGCCAGCTCGCCGTCCGTGGTCAGGATAACGAGGCCCTCGCTGTCCTTGTCCAGGCGCCCGGCGCAGAAGAAGCGGAACCGGGAATACTCCCTGGGCAGGAGCATGAACACCGTGTCGGCGTTGTGCGGGTCGTCGTTCGAGCAGACGAGGCCCCGGGGCTTGTGGACCGCAAGCGTGATCCGCGGCTGCGGCTGGGTCCGCACGTGCCGTCCGCCGACCGTCACCTTGTCGGCGCCGGGCGTCACCTTCTGCCCCGCGATGGCCATCTTCCCGTTCACCCAGACCTCGCCCTGGGCGATCAGCGCCTCGGCCGCCCTGCGCGAGCAGAGCCCCGCATCCGCCATGAATTTCTGGAGGCGAACCGTGCCCTCGCCCGAACCCTGGTGCTCGTCGTTCTCGTCCACGTTGAAGGGTCAGGGTTGCAAGCGCAGGGTCCCATGGCAAACGCAAAGGCCCGCATCTGTGTCGCCCATGCGCCGGGCCCTTGACACAGAAACTGTATAATGCATTATCAATGCATGCCGTACACAACCATGACCCTGAGACAAGATGTGGCCAAGCGGCTCCGGACGGCCAAATCCACGGGCGAGAGCTATAGCGACCTCCTGGACCGGCTCCTCGAGAATCAACCGGCCAAATGCGTCGAGGAGTGGCTTCAGTCCCTCGCTCCCCTGGAAGGGCGCGGCGTGTTCACGCCCGAGGAACGCGAGCGCCTGAGGGCCGACCAGCGCAAGCCGCGCGATTCTCAGCTGCGCCGCAAACGCAATGCTGCTGCTTGACACCAGCGCGTTGATCGAGCTCGAGGGCGAACTCGCCGCATCGACAATCGGGCCCTTCCGCGCCTTTCTCGGACGCCATCGGGCCGAGGACCTGGCCTGCAGCACGGTCACTGTGGGCGAGCTTGCAACCGGACGAGACGAGGCGGCAATCCGGGTGTTCTTGCGAAGATTGCGGAAGATTCCGCTGTCGGAAGCGATAGCCTATCGGGCGGCTGAGTTGGACAGAGCCCTGCGCCGCAAGGGCCAGCGACTGGGGGAGAACGACACCTGGATAGCAGCAACCGCCCTCTATTACTCGGCCACGCTTGTACACGCGGACGGCGACTTCGACCGGGTCGAGGCGCTCAAGTGCGCGCGGCCCGGTCGAGATTAGTCGGACATGCGATCACGCCCCGATGGGCTTTAGCCCGGCCTCGATCTCCCGGCGGCGGGGCTCGAGGAACGGTGGCAGCGCCAGGCGAAGGCCGAGCGCGTCCATCGGCTCGTCGGTCGCGAACCCTGGGCCGTCCGTCGCAATTTCAAAGAGGACGCCGCCCGGCTCCCTGAAATACAGGCTGCGGAAATAGTAGCGGTCCACCGGACCGCTGGTCGGCATCCCCATCCGGACAAGCCGCTCCGCCCAAAGCTCGTACTGCTCGTCATCCGGCATGCGAAACGCCACGTGGTGCACACCTCCCGCGCCCGGGCGGGCCGGGGCGAGCTGCGGCTCAACGACCACGTGCAGCTCGGCGGAGGGCCCTTCGGCCCCCATGCGGTAGACATGCACGTCCGGGCCGCCCCGCGCGACGGCGTAGGTCCGCACGGGGACCATCCCCATGACGTCCGTGAGCACCTTCTCCGTCCGCTTGACCTCGGGGACGCTTATGCGGATCGGCCCAAGGCCGCGGATCTGGTGAGGGGCCGGGACCGGGCTCAGCTCCCAGGGATGGGCGACGCTAAGCCCTCCGTCCTCGACGAGGAAGAGGCGCTGGCCCTCCGGGTCGGCGAAATCGAGCACCCAGCGCCCGTCGCGCAGGACGACCTCCTCGTGCCTTACCCCCATCTCGCCAAAACGCGCCTTCCACCACTTCAGGCTGTCCTGGCTGGCGACCCGAAGCCCGGTCTGGACGACGCTTCTCGTGCCCCGCTTCTCGGGCATCGCGGGCCAGTCGAAGAACGTGATGTCGGTCCCCGGGCTCGCCTTGCCGTCGGCGTAGAAGAGGTGGTAGGCCGAGACGTCGTCCTGGTTGACGGTCTTCTTCACGAGCCGCATCCCGAGGACCTTCGTGTAGAACCCGAGGTTCCCCGCGGCATCCGCCGTCACGGCCGTCAGGTGGTGAAACCCGGTTAGCACCAGTGCGTTGTCTTTCATCCGGAAAACCTGCAGCGAAAGTCGCGGCTTGCAAGCGGGGCCGGGCGCCCTCGTTCCACCACCCGCGAGGTCATCTCATGCCGCCGGTGCAGGTGCGGCACGGGATTGGCAGAGCCTCCTGCCAAACGCCCGACATAGGGGGATTTCGACTTAAAGGATTTATTATCAGGCTCTTCGGGGAGCTTCCCCGGTTAGGCCGCCACGGCTGGTACCGCGCCCCAAGGCCCCACGTAGCTTTAGGTGATAGAATAGCAGGTCTAGGTAGAACAGCAGGCAGGCAGCAATCCTCGCCACCGGCCTTTAGATGAACCTGTCGCCCGACGAGGATGACGTGGTGAAACCACGGCACAGCGTGGTTACGGTAGGGACCGGGCTTGCGCCCGGCCCCCCGTGCAGATCCGTACTGGCGGGATTACCGCATACGGCTCTTGCCTTGAGTGGTTGGCGCGGAAGCGGTCCGTGGGCCAAGGATGGCATATACGGGCGGGCGGGAGCCATTGAACCGCGATGCGGTTCATACGCTTCCAATTCAATCGATGTCGTTGGCTCCGGCGCCGGAGTGAACGCAGCCAATGCCGCGTCACGTCGCGCCGGAACTGCATGAGGGCCCTGACGTTGGTGGGAACACCATAGTAGTTATAGTGCCCGGCAACGACACGCTTCAACCAGCAGCCTTGCTCCGGGATTGGGTCATGGCGGCGGCTTTGCAGCACCCGCTTGATTTCCTTGAGTTTGGCCTTCTGGCGCTTGGCGATCGTGTGACGCAGCAACAGGAACTTCCCCTTGCAAGAGCGTCCGCAGATGTGGGTAAAACCGAGGAACGCTAACGTCTCGGGTTTACGCCGCCCCTCCTGATGGCAATCCCGCCCGGCAAACCGGCCAAACCTGACCAATCGGGTTTTATCGGGATGAAGTTCCAATTGGAACTTCTGCATCCGCTCGCGCAGTTGTTCGAGGAAGCTCCGTGCGTCCCCCTCCTTCTCAAAGCCAACGACCCCATCATCTGCGAAGCGGATGATGACGACTTCGCCGGTAGCCTGATGTTTGCGCCAGTGGTCGGCCCAGAGGTCGAACACATAGTGCAGGTACACGTTAGCCAACAGCGGGGAAACGGTAGCCCCTTGCGGACTTCCCATTTCCGTCGGTTTCCATTGCCCGTCCTCGAGGATGCCCGCGCGAAGCCATTTCTGGATCAAGCGCAGTATCCTTTTATCTACGATCCGGTGCTGCAGGAACCTGACCAGCCAGCTGTGGCAGAGCCGGTCAAAGAAACTGCAGACGTCCAGGTCGATTACCCAGTTCACCTTCTTTTCGGTCAGGGCCGTTGCCCACGCGTCCAACGCCCGGTGCGGAGACCGCCCCGGACGAAACCCGTAGGAGAAGCCGAGGAAGTCCTCTTCGTAAACGGCGTTCAACACCTCGACCATCGCGCCTTGGACGATTTTGTCCTCCAAGGCTGCGACGCCCAGAGGGCGTTGGCGACCGTCCGGCTTCGGGATGTAAACCCGTCGCGCAGGCTTCGCTCGATAAGTCCCGGCTTGCAGTCGGTCGAACAGGCTTTTCAGCCGCTCTTCCCTGCGCTCCTGGAACTCTTTCCAAACTTCGCCGTCCACACCCGGAGCCGCGTCCTGCTTCAGCCGCTCGAAGGAGTGCCGGAGCTTGGACGGGTCAAGGTGATGATAGAGCGAGGTGAACTTTGCTTTCTTGTCCTTTCTTGCCTTCACGCGCACCCAATCTAGGACGGGTGACACGCCATGTTTCCGGTGCTGTGCGCGGGACGTGCTATCCTGGTTTGAGTTCCTCTTGGCCGAACCCCTTCTCTCCGCCTGCTCCTTGAACAATGCCCACAGGGGCAGGTCTTCGTTCACAGGTTTCTCTGATACTACGGGCTCGTCCGACTTCCCCTGATCGTTCATCGCGGCTGTATGGCCAATGGCCTTTTCCGCGCGCTGTTGGCTGCTTACGCAGTCCACAGAACCAGGGGATCTCTCAGTTCCCATCCATGAAGCTTCGATGCATGCTGAGGGTCTACGACCGCGCGGACTCGGGAATGGACTCACCTTTTCGCCCATTATCGTATTGCCTTCCATATTTAGGAACGATGTCGGCAGTCCGGGTTAGGATCTTTCGCGGCTCAATGGCTCGCCTGCATCTTCCCCTGTCAACGCTTCGGTGACGTCCTTACGGGCGCCCCCGCATGACTCGGGGCTGGGATGAATGGTTTTGTTCATGCCCATATCGATTATTTCATTCGACTCCTCATGTTGGTTTTACTGACGCACTCCTAATGATCCGCGGCGACGGAGGGAGACGTCGGATCCGGTAGTTGTTTAGGCTGTTCCGGCTTGACGATATCATGATGACGTACGACGTTATCATTCATGAGAACCATAGTCGATTTGCCCGACGAACAACTTGGAGCGCTCGCCCGTTTATGCGAGGAGCAAAAGATTTCCCGGGCAGAAGCCGTGAGGCGTGCCGTAGACCATTTGATTAGGGAAACAGCGACCAAGCGAAAGGATGTTGGCTTCGGTATCTGGCGACACAAGCGCCTCGACGGTCGCAAATACGTTGAGAAGCTCCGTTCAGAATGGGGAGATCGATGAGAGCGATTATCGATAGTGATGTCCTAATCGACTACCTCCAAGGCCTCGACAAAGCTAAGAAGGAATTAGAGCGCTATTCGAAACGAGAGATTAGCATCATCTCCTGGATGGAGATTCTGGCCGGCGCCGATACGGCTGAAGACGAAAAGGCCTGTCGAGAATTCTTGTTGGGGTTTACCATCCACCAACTCTCCGTCGAAATCGCCAGCGAAGCGTTAAAGATAAGAAAGACGTTTCGTGTTCGGCTGCCGGACGCCATCGTGTGGGCAACTGCTCGAAGCGAGGGATGTTTGCTGGTGACACGTAATTCGAAGGATTTTCCTCCATCGGAGCCAGGTGTTCGAATTCCCTACAAGATCTAGCGAGCCCCAGAATCCCACGTTCACCCGTGGCTCTGTTACCGATGTCGCTAATGCGGAGACGTTGCTGCGTTTGGTTTAGAGCGTTCCCGGCCCCAAGGCCGAGCCCATAAAAACTCCAAAAGACGTACTTGGGTCACGTGCACACCCAGTTTTTCATTTGCGGCGGCCCGCGGTGGATGGCAAACGATGTCGATGTCGCACTTCCCGATCCATCCGCCGGGCACGGGGCAGGGGCCCCTTCGGGAGGCCGCTGATTGCGTTGGGTTTCTAAGGAGTGGGTGGCCCGGGCCGGACGACATCAACCAAACCTCATGCTGACATTCACCAACAGAACGGCGCTCGTGACGGGCGCAGGCCGCGGTATAGGCAAAGCAATTGCAGAAACGCTCGCCCGCAACGGAGTGACTGTCATCTGCGTGTCCAAGTCGGCCGAGTCCTGCGGCTCCGCCGCAGCCGCGATCACGCAGGCGGGCGGCAAGGCCCGCGCCCTGGCCGTGGACGTCTCCGACGCGGCCGCGATCGCCAAGGCGGCTGAGGCCCTGCTGGCGGAGATTCCCATCATCGACATCCTGGTCAACAATGCGGGCATCACCCGGGACGGGCTCCTGTTCCGGATGAGCGATGCCGACTGGAATGACGTGATTTCTACCAACCTGACGAGCTGCTTCCACTGGACCAAGCACCTGGCGCGCCCCATGACCCGCGCCCGCTGGGGGCGCATCGTCAACATCACCTCCGTGAGCGGAATCATGGGAAACGCCGGCCAGGCCAACTATTCGGCCGCAAAGGCGGGCATGATCGGCCTCACGAAGTCGCTGGCCCGCGAATTCGCCTCGAGGAGCGTCACCGTGAACGCCGTGGCGCCGGGCTTCATCAAGACCGACATGACCACGGAATTCGTCAATAAGCCCGAACTTGCGGCCAAGATCCTCGAGGTGGTGCCCCTAAAGCGCTTCGGCGAGGCCTCCGATATCGCAAATATTTGCGCCTATCTCTGTTCCGAAGAGGCCGGGTATGTTACCGGTCAAGTTTTTACCGTTGACGGCGGCATGGCAATGTGAAGCCTGCGGTGACTCGGATACCACCAAATGGCTGACCAAAAAACCATAGAACAGCGCGTTAAGGAGATCATTGTGAATCAGCTCAACGTCAATGAGGAGCAGATCACACCCAATGCCTCCTTCCTTGATGATCTGGGCGCCGATTCGCTCGACACAGTGGAGCTGATCATGGCCTTTGAGGAGGAGTTCAAGGACGAGATCAAGGGGGAGATCCCCGAGGCAGACGCCGAAAAGCTCCAGACCGTCGGACAGGTCACCGACTACATTAAGAGCAAAGCCGGCCAGAGCTGAGCCGCCGTTGACGGCATTCTGGCGTTGCGCGTTTCCCCAAGCCGGAATTCCGCTTAAGGGGCGCCCTTTCAGTCGATGAACAAAGGGATGCCACAGCAGCGGCGTGTTGTCGTGACGGGACTGGGCGTCGTCACCTCCATCGGACACGACGTCGCGTCGTTCTGGTCCGCGCTCGTCGCAGGGAAAATCGGCGTCCACCGGGTGACGCACTTTGACCCCTCGGACTTCGCCTGCCAGATCGGCGCCGAGGTCCGCAACTGGGACGTGAACCAGTTCATGGATCCCAAGGAGGCGCGCCGCAACGACCGGTACACGCACTTCGGGTTCGTGGCGGCGAAGCAGGCCGTCGCCGACTCCGGCATCGACATGGCGAAGGAGGACGGCGACAGGGTGGGGGTCATCATCGGCTCCGGTATCGGCGGGATGCTTACGTACGAGACCCAGCTCAGGAACCTCTTCGAGCGGGGCCCGAGGAAGGTCTCCCCCTTCGCGATCCCGTCCCTCATCGGGAACATGTGCGCGGGCCTGGTGGCGATCGAACTCGGCGCCCGCGGCCCCAACTTCGGGATGGTCTCGGCCTGCGCCACGGGCACCCACTCCCTCGGCGAGGCGGCTCACGCGATCCGCCGGGGCGACGCGGACATCATGGTCGCCGGCGGGAGCGAGGCGGCGATCACGCCCTTTGCGTACGCCTCGTTCTGCGCGATGAAGGCGATGAGCACCCGCAACGACAACCCGCGCGGCGCAAGCAGGCCCTTCGACAAGGGGCGTGACGGCTTCATCATGGGCGAGGGCGCGGGGGTCCTGGTGCTCGAGTCCCTCGAGCACGCCCGCGCGCGGGGCGCAAGGATCTACTGCGAGCTGGCGGGCTACGCCGCCACGTGCGACGCGTACCACATCACGCAGCCGGACCCCGAGGGCAAGGGCCTCTCGATGGCGATGCACCGGGCGCTCGAGAGCGCGGGTGTGCGGACCGACGCCATTGACTACATCAACGCGCACGGAACCTCGACCCCGTACAACGACAAGTTCGAGACGCTCGCCATTAAGAGGATCTTCGGGGACTACGCCCGCGAGCTCCCAGTCAGCTCGACAAAGTCGATGACCGGGCATTTGCTTGGGGCCGCAGGTGGAATCGAGTCGGTCGTATGCGTCAAGACCATCGAACAGGGAATCATCCCCCCAACCATGAATCTGGAGGAGCCCGATCCGGACTGCGACCTGGACTATGTCCCGAACGCCGCCCGCCAGGCGAGGGTCCGAACGGTCCTGAGCAACAATCTGGGCTTCGGCGGGCAGAACGCCGCCGTGGTGTTCCGCGCCGTATAGGGCTCGCGCTCGCGCTGCTCGTGCTCGCCGGGTGCTCGCCGCGCCCGGACAACGCCCCGGGCGAATTCCCGAGCACCCTCGGGGCCCGGCGCGCGATCTGGGGCGCGGTCCAGCCGCTCGCGACGGCCCGCAAGATCGACCCGCAGTTCGTCTACGCCGTCGTGAAGCTCGAGTCGAACTTCAACCCGCACGCGAAGCGGGGCGAGAACCGCGGCCTCCTGCAGATCAAGCCCCGCGCATGGCGGTCGGTCTCGAGCCTGCCCTATGAGACCGGTGTCTGGGACTGGCGCGCGAACCTCACGGCCGGCCTGGACGGCATGGTGCGGATGAAGCGGGCGCTCGAGGCGAAGGGGGTGTTCTCGTACCCGCTATTGTGGGCCTGCTACCATTACGGCTACGACTACGTGGAGTCCCGAGGCTTCGACATGAGCCGGATCCCGACGCCCACGGACCCGATCGCGTACAAGCTTTGGTCGGGCGAGATTCATCCGCTGCCCACGCCTTAATGGCCGGGCGCACATGCGCTAGGATTTCCCCTTTGGGGATCCGAAAACTGATGCAAGCCATTACCCCTTATCGGGATAGTGGATGCGCGGAGTAGGTCTTTAGACCTTCTGAACCAAACCCGCCTTCAGGGCCTTCACCGAGACCCAGACCCTCTTCGTGCCCCCGTTGGCCGTGCGGATGCGCACCTTCTGGAGATTGGGGCGGAATTTGCGCTTCGTGATGCTCGTCACGTGCGTGCCGATGCCGCCGCTCTTCTTGGACTGGCCCTTGCGGTTGATGATGTTGCCCTTTACGGGGCGGCGACCTGTGACAAAGCAGATTTTGGTCATGGCGAAAGGAGTTAAAGGGAAGACGTTAGCGGTCCGCTCGATTCGTAGGCAAGGGCAATTTACGTCGGGAGCGTCCCTGGACGCAGGGCCCAGAGGACCTGGAACTTCTGGCCCATGTGCGCCGGATGGAGGAGTTGCAGGAGCGCGAGCTTGTCGCGGCTCATCCGCCCGGCCTCTGCCGCCGCCAGCGACTCGATGAAGCCGGCCGCGTGGCGCGTGAAGAAGGCCTCCTGGGACTCCACCCTGGGATCCTTGAAGCCGGCCTCCGACAGGGCCAGGCGCAGCCAGTCCCAGCAGACGTGGCAGGTCAGGTCCTGCTCCCCGGCAAAGGCCAGCAGGTCGTTGTGCTGGGCGTGGCCGCGGTAGGCCCGGGCCGTGCCCGCCGGGGTGGCCTGCGCCAGCTCCTCCCAGGACTTCCCGTAGTCGAAGGCGACGAAGAGGCCGTGCCAGGGCTCCCCCGCGATCGCGCGAGCCAGGCGGGCGGCCGCAAGGGGCGCGTCGATCGCGTAGCCCTCGGGCGCAACCTGCGGCAGGGCCAAGGTCGCGGGGAAGACGGGCTCCATCTCGGCCTCGGAAAGCGCCGCGGCGCCGACCCGCACGCCGAGTTCCCTCCAGCGCCCGCCGGTAAAGCGAAGGCGGCGGAACGGCTGCGCATCGAAGAGCTCGTTTGAGAAGACGACCGACGGACCCTCGATCCGCAGGGGTTCCCCAATCCCTACCGCCCGGTACGACCTGAAGGGGTGGGGGCCCTCCCGCAGGATGCCGGCCCCGGGCTCGGCCCCCAACTCGACAAAATCGTAGTTGCCGGGCCTGGCCGCGCCGAGAAGCCCGGCGCACGCCGCGGCGACCATCCGGCCGAACACCGGCGCCGAGGCGGTCGCGGTCAGGAAGTCGGTCCCGGGCCCGTAGCCGATCCGCGGGCGCTCCCTGCGGTAGTAGCCGGCGGCGGGATCGTAGAGAGCCACGTCCATGAATTCCTCGAAGGTCAGGGCCGGCCTTGCGCCGGCCCTTGCGCGCAGCGCCCTAAGGATCTCGGGGCTCACCGGATATTCTTCCGAAGGCTGCATTTACAACCGAGAGCCGATGGACACACTTCCCCCCATGTTCAAACGGATTCTCATCCTGGCCGGGGCGGCGGTGATCGGTTTCGCCGCCTGCCTGGGCACGGTGAGGCTCGCGAGCTCGTGGTCGCTCTTCCCGAGCAGGGAGCTGAACCGCTCGGCCGACTACGTCCGCGACGTCATGAAGACCGTCAACGAGAACTACGTCGACCCGGGCGCCGCGGGCTATGACACGCTCGCCCGGCTCTCGATGCACGGGATGGTCGACTCGCTCGACCCCCATTCCGAGTACCTCGAGTCCAAGGACAACCGGGAATTGGAGGAGGACCTCGACGGCGAATACGGGGGGATCGGCATCGAGGTCGAGATGCACAAGGGCGCCTTCTGCGTGGTGGAGCCGATCCCCGGGTCGCCCGGCTACCGCGCCGGGATCCGCGTGGGCGACCAGATCGTCAGCATCGACGGCAAGCCGGTCGAGCACGGAGTACCGATGGACAAGGTCGTGGACAAGCTCCGCGGCAAGCCCCACACCCACGTCAGGATCGGCCTCGTGCGGCCGAGCGACGGGAGCCGCATGGACCTGAATCTCGTGCGCGAGGTCATCAAGGTCGTGAGCGTCCGCGGCGCCCGCGTCATCGACGGGGCGACCGGCTACATCCAGATCGTCGAGTTCTCGGACCACACGGGCGAGCAGTTCGACGAGGCGCTGAACCAGCTCCTCAAGAAGGGCATCGACAGCCTCATCATCGACCTGCGCAACAACCCGGGCGGGCTCCTCGACTCGGCGGTCGACGTCGCCGAGCCGTTCTTCAAGAAGGGGGAGCTGATCGTCTACACCCAGGGCCGAAGGCCCTCCGACAAGGAGAACTACCTCTCAGACACGGACGGCGACCCGCTGAATATTCCCGTGGCCGTTCTCATCAACGGCGACACCGCGAGCGCCGCCGAGATTGTCGCCGGCGCCTTGAAGGACGCCGGCCGCGCCGTGATTGTCGGCGAGCGCTCCTACGGGAAGGGCTCCGTGCAGACGATCTTCAAGCTGAAGAACGGGGAGGGGCTGCGCCTGACGACGGCGCACTATTTCACGCCGAGCGGCGTGAAGATTAACGCCGCGGGCATCTCGCCGCATGTGGAGGTCGTGATGACCCCGGAGGAGGACCGGATGCTCGAGCGCCAGGCCTCGAGGCCCGACATCACGGATCCCGCGGACTTCCGGGAGCGCTACGAGTTCACCCCGATCGAGGACCGGCAGCTCGACGCCGCGGTGGACGTCCTGCGGGCCGCCCGCCTCTTTAGCAGGTGATCCTCGCCTTCGAGAGCTCCTGCGACGAGTCGGCGATCGCGGTCTTCGACCCCGCCTCCGGCGTCGCGTGCGAGTGGGTCCACAGCCAGATCTCGCTTCACTCGGAGCACGGGGGCGTGGTCCCCGACATCGCGACCCGCGAACACCTGCGGCACTTCGGGCCGCTCCTTAGGCTCGCGATCAAGGACCCCTCCTGGCGCGGCGTCTCGCAGGTGGCCGTGACCCGCGGGCCGGGTCTCGCCGCGTGCCTCGCCGTGGGGGCCGCCGCCGCGAAGTCCGTCGCCCGGGCGCTTCGCCTGCCGGTTGTGGGCGTCAATCACCTGCGCGCGCACGCGTGGTCGCCCTTCATCCCCCTCCACGCCGAGTCCCCCGGCGCCTTCCAGGAGAGACTCAGGGAACTCCTTCCCCACCTGGGGCTCATTGTCTCGGGCGGAAACACGATCCTCTTCTCGATATCGGAGGCCGGGGCGCTCGAGCAGCTCTCCTCCACAAGGGACGACGCCGCCGGAGAGGCCTTGGACAAGGGTGCCAAGCTCCTCGGAATCGGCTACCCGGGCGGCCCGGAGATCGAGAGGCGCGCCGCGGGGGGGCGCCCCGACGCCTTCGATTTCCCGCGGGGGATCGGGCGCCCGGGGGACCTCGACTTCAGCTTCTCGGGGCTTAAGACGAGCCTGCGCTACCGCGTCCAGGCGATGCCCGAGCCCCAAGTGCGCGCCTCGCTCGCGGACCTGTGCGCGAGCTACCAGGCGGCGGTCGTCGACGCCCTCTCGTCGAAGACCGCGGCGGCGCTCGAGCGCCGGCCGTACCGGAGCGTGGGCCTGTCGGGCGGCGTTGCGAACAACCGCGCCCTATGCGGCGCAATCGAAGCCAGGGCGCGCAACGCCGGGGCGCGCTTCATGGCCGCCCTGCCGCGCCACACGGGCGACAATGCGGCGATGATCGGCTTCGCGGCGTGGATCGACGCTGCGGACAGCGCGCGGTTCTCCGGCGGCGCCCTGCAGGTCGACCCGGGCGCCTACTTGTAGTCGCGCCGCAGGTTGCTCGGCAGGATCCCGAGCTCCTCGCGGTACTTCGCGACCGTGCGGCGCGCGATGCTGATCCCCTTCTCCTGGAGCTTGCTCACGAGCTCCTGGTCGCTCAACGGGGCCCCCTTGTTCTCGACGGCGATCTGGTCGGCGATCATCTCCTTGACGCTCGTGTTCGAGACCGACGCCCCGCTGTCGTTCTGGTATCCCGGCGTGAAGAAGTACTTGAACTCGAAGACGCCGTGCGGCGTGCGGATGTATTTGTTGGCGATCGCCCGGCTGACCGTCGTCTCGTGGACCCCCACGACGTCCGCGATCTGCGTCATCGTGAGCGGCTTTAGCTGCGCCACCCCGTGCTCGAAGAACGGCAGCTGCGCCTTCAGGATCTCGCGCGTGATGCGCTCGATCGTCCTCTGGCGCTGCTCGATCGAGTCGATCAGGAACTTGCCCGAGCGCATCCGGTCCTTCAGGTAGTCGCGCTCCCCCTTGCTTAAGGTGCCCTTGGCGATCAGGTCGCGGTAGGTGCTCGAGATCCTCAGCCGCGGGATGTAGTCGTTGTTGAGGTGGATCTTCCACTCGTCCCCGTCGCGCTCCACCACGACGTCGGGCACGACGACGCGGTTCTGGTCCTCGGCGAACTGCCGGCCGGGGGCGGGATCGAGTTTGCCGATCTCCTCGATCGCGCTCTGGATGTCGTCGGACGCCGCTCCCAGCTTGCGCGAGAGCTCGGGGATCCGGCGCCGCGTCAGGAGTTCGAAGTGGTCGCGGATGATGCGCGAGGCCAGGGAATCGGAGCGCCCCTTGGCCGAGAGCTGCGCAAGGAGGCACTCCGAAAGGCTCTCCGAGCCGATCCCTGCGGGCTCAAAGGTCTTCAGGGCGGCCACGGCCTCCTGGAGCGACTCGAGCGGCAGCCCGGTCTGGAGCGCCGCGTCGGCGGCCCGGAGGGTGAGGAAGCCGCGGTCGTCGAGGCTGCCGACCAGGTGGCGCATCGCCTCCATCGCCTTCGGGGACAGGTCGGTCATCTCCGCCTGCCTCATCAGGTGCTCCTGGAGCGAGGTCTCGCTGGCGATCGAGTCGAAGAAGTGCTGCCGCCGCTCCGCGTCCTCGGACGTGTAGCTCTGGACGCCTCCGGCGGTCGCCATGTAGTCGCGCCAGTCGTCGTCAATCTTCCCGAGGATCTCGAACTCCTTCGAGAAGTCCATCTCCTCGCGCTTCGTCTCCGCCGCGGGCTCCGGGGTCCCTTCGGCGCTGGCCGCGGTGTCGTCCCCGTTTGCGTCGGACTCGCCCGTGTCCGACTCGGCCTTCTCGGGGCTCATCGCGTCCATCGGCAGCTCCTCAAGCGTCGGGTTGGACTGGAGCTCCTCCTGGATGACGCTTCGCAGGTCGAGCGCCGCCACCTGCAGGATCTTGAGCGACTGGCGCAGCTGCGGCGCCAGCACGAGCGACTGCGTCTGGCGCTGGCGGAGATCCTGGCTGAATCCTCCCATGCTCATCGGAATCGAGGCGGCGAACGCCTCATGGTTCCGGCGGAGGTGGGGGCGGCGGGCGCGGAGAAGGCGGCGGCGGCGGCGCGGCGAAGGGCGGGATGGAGGGCTCGGGATCGCGGACGCCGAAGAGGTCCCGGAGGTAGGTGCCGAGCTTCTCGTTGGTGGGGCCGTAGCCGTCGCTGTAAAGGTAGAGCTCCAGGTCGTTCAGCATCTCGGCCGCGGACTGGTAGCGCTGGTCGCGGTTGCGCCGAAGCGCCTTCTGGATGATCGCCTCAAGGCGGGGGTCGATGTCGGACCTGAGCGTGGAGAACTGCGGGATCAGCATCGCCAGGATGTTCCGGCGCGACTGGGCGCGGTCGACGTTCCTGAAGATGTTCCGGCCGAGCAGGATCTCGGTCAGGACGATGCCCAAGGGGAACAGGTCGGCGCGCGCGTCGGTGACCGCGTAGCTCGCCTGCTCCGGGGAGAGGTACTCGTCCTTGCCCGCGATCACCTTTCCCTCCTCGTTGTACATGAGGTTCAGGGCCTTCGCGATCCCGAAGTCGGTCAGCTTCACGTCGCCCTCGTAGCCGATCAGGATGTTCTTAGGCCCGATGTCGCGGTGCACGATGTTGAGGTGGTGGCCGTCGCGGTCGCGCTTCTGGTGGGCGTAGGTGAGCCCGCGGGCGACACGCGACACGATGAAGGCGGCCAGGTCGACCGGCACCTGCCTGCCGAGCTGGCGGTGCTTGTCCAGGAACTGCTCCAAGTTCTGGCCGCCCACGTACTCCATCACCATGAAGTACTGGCCGCCGATCTGGCCCAGGTGGTAGGTCTGGACGATGTTGGTGTGGATCAGGTCGGCCACGAGCCTGGCCTCGCCGATGAAATTCTTCTGAAACTCGGGGATCGCGGAGTACTCCTCGCGAATCAGCTTCACGGCGACCGTTTTTCTGAACTGCCCGGCGCCGAGCTGATGGGCCTCGTACACGACGCCCATCCCTCCCTCGGCAAGCTGGCGGACCATCTCGTAGTTGATCTCGTTAAGGATTTGGGTGATGGCGGCCACCGTTCCTGAATGGAAGCGCCGGGATTCGCCGCTTGCAAGTGAACATTCCGCAATTACGGCCCGATTTCTGCTGCGACCCGACTCCAGAGCGTCCCAAGGGCCCATTTGACACGGCTTCACTCCGCCCTACGTTGGCGAAATGATCCAACTGACCCCACATGCGGCCACCCAGGTGCGCGCGATGCGCGCCGGCGCCGCGGCGCAGGGGACCCGCCTTCGCCTGTTCATCGAGACCGGCGGGTGCTCCGGCCTCCAGTACGGGATGTCGTTCGACGAGCCGAAGGGCGATGACGCGGCCTTTGAGAGCGAGGGCGTCTCGATCGTCGTGGACCCGGCCAGCTTAAAGCACCTCGACGGCACCCTGGTCGACTTCGACGACGGACTCCACGGCAAGGGCTTCGAGATCAAGAACCCGAACGCGCACTCGACCTGCGGGTGCGGAAAGTCGTTCAACTAAACGCCGGGCCCGCGGCGCGCCACATGCAGGGCGACGATGCCCATCGTCATCGCCCTCGCCGTGACGGCGGCAAAGCCCGCGGCGCGGATCTCCTCCGAGAGGGCGGCGCGGCCCGGAAAGGTGCCGATCGAGTCGCCGAGGTATTCATAGGCGCCGCGGTCGCCGGTCAGCATGCCGGCGAGCCCCGGGATGACGCGCCTTAAGTGGAACCAGTAGAGCGGCCGCACCCACGGCCACGGCTGGGAGAACTCGAGAATGAAGAGGCAGCCGCCGGGCCTCAGCACCCGGCGGATCTCGCAGAGGCAGCGCGCGCGGTCGGCCACGTTGCGCAGGCCGAAGGCGATCGTGACCGCGTCGAACGCCCCGTCTTCGAGCGGAAGGGCGAGCGCGTCACCGCTGCGGAACTCGAGGCCGGGATGCTTCCCGGGACGGGCGGCCTTCTTGCGCTCGGCCTCGGCGAGCATCGGGGCGCAGAAATCCATCCCGACGACGCGCACGCCCTGGGCCAGGCCGCGCTCGAGCGCGAATGCCACGTCGCCGCTTCCCGTGGCCAGGTCTAGGACGCTTCGCGGGCGCTCCCGGCGCACGGCGCCCACGAGGCAATGTCGCCAATAGGTGTCAATTCCGCCGCTCAAAACCCGGTTGGAGAGGTCATAGCGGCGGGCTATCCGGCCGAACATGGAATTTACCGCGTGGGGATCAGGCACGTTTTTTGGTGATAAGTATTGACGCAATTCATCTCAGACGAATAATTTAAGTTGCCTCAGTAAAGTATATACCCAAAGGAACAATTCATGTCCACGAACCTCACAAAACGCGAGATCGTGTTGGAAATCTACCGGAAGGCTGGATTCCCGCAAAAGCAGATCGTCGATACGGTCCAACAGACCCTCGACATTGTACAGAAGGCGCTATCAGAGGGCCGTAACGTCGAGTTGCGGAACTTTGGCGTCCTCGAAGTCCAGGTGCGCAAGCAGCGGGTCGGTAGGAATCCCAACAAGCCCGAGGCGGAAGTCATTATTCCGCAAAGAGCCGTCGTTAAGTTCAAGGCGGGCAAGATCCTCAAGCAGCAACTCAAGAAGCTCGACCTGAGCACCCTCGTCTGACCACGAGGGGTGCCCGAGCGCTTTTGGTTCGCCCTGTGAAGGGCGTCTTGCACCGTGTCCGTCCCTGATGGCCACGTTTCAGCCCCTGCCCGGGTTTCGGGATTTCTACCCCGAGGACCTCGCCAAACGAACCCACATCTTTCGCCTCTGGCGTCAGACGGCTGCGGCATTCGGGTTTGCCGAGTACGACACTCCGGTTCTTGAGCCCCTCGACCTTTACCGGGCGAAGTCCGGTGACGAGATCGAGGCGCAGCTCTTCAGCTTCACAGACAAGGGGAAACGGGAGGTTGCGCTGCGTCCGGAGATGACGCCGAGCGTGTGCCGGCTGGTCGGCGAGAGGGCGGGCGCCCTCAAGCGGCCGATCAAGTGGTTCAGCATCGCCGAGTTCTACCGGTACGAGCGGATGCAGAAGGGAAGGGGCCGGTGCTTCCACCAGTTCAATGCCGACGTGTTCGGGGAGCCGGGCCCGGAGGCGGAGATCGAGCTGATCGCGCTCCTAGTCCAGTGCATGCGCGCCTTCGGGCTGACGCAGAAGGACTTCTGCGTGCGCCTGAGCGACCGCAACCTCTGGTTCCACTACCTGGGGTCCCTAGGGCTGGACGACGCGCGGATTCGCGCGCTCCTCGGGGCGATCGACAAGTACGAGCGCAGCGGGCACGAGGCCTTCAAGCCGTACGAGGACGCGTTTGGGCCCCTGCCCGAAGGCCTGAAGGACAAGGTCCTTGCGTTTCTCGCGATCCGGTCCTTTGAGGAGCTCGAGTCGGCGCTTGGCGCCGACCCGGCCGCGGGCACCGCGGCCCGGCTCGCCGACTGGCGAAAGCTCCTGGGCGGCCTTTCCGCGATGGGGCTTGCCGACTATATCCAGGTCGACCTCGGGGTCGTCCGCGGCCTAGCCTACTACACGGGCTTCGTCTTCGAGGCGTTCGACCGCAAGGGCGAGCTCCGGGCGCTGGCCGGGGGCGGCCGCTATGACGACCTGGTCGGCAAGCTCGGCGGAAGCGAGCTGCCGGCGGTCGGCTTCGCGATCGGGGACATGACCTTCGCGCTCCTCCTGGAGGAGCGCGGGCTCTCACCGGCCGTGGCCGCCGCACCGGACGTCTACTGCGTCATCGGGGGCGAGGCGGAGCGCCGGGCGGCGTTCGCGGACATCCACAGGCTGCGCTCGGGCGGCTACCGCGTGGAGTACCCGCTTAAGGAGCTGGCCTTCGGCAAGCAGTTCAAGGCGGCGGCCGAATCCGGCGCCCGGCTCGCCCTCATCTACGGGGGAGACGAGCTGGCGCGCGGCGTCGTCAAGATGCGCGACATGGGAACGCGCACCGAGCGGGAGTTTCCGGCGTCCGAGGTCGAGGCCTCGGTCCGGGGGTTCTTCGCGGGGCCTTAGGCCAGGTCGCCCGGGCCGAACGCGCCGGGCAGAAGCGCCGGCACCCGCGTCTCGATCCGGTTCTTCGAGTCGCAGACGCTGATCACCACCGCGTCCGGGCCGAACTCATGGATCACCTGCCTGCAGGCCCCGCAGGGTGTCGTCGGCAGCGGCGTCGGCGTGTACACGGCCACGGCGCGAACCGACTTCTCCCCCGCGGCCACGGCGGAGAAGATCGCCGTCCGCTCGGCGCAGTTGCACATCCCGTAGGCGGCGTTCTCGACGTTGCACCCGGGGTAGATCCTGCCGGAACCGGCGAGCACGGCGGCCCCCACGGGGAACCTGGAGTAGGGGGCGTAGGCCCTGGCGGACGCGGAGCGGGCGGTCCGCTCCAGCCTGCGCAGGGCGGCGTCGGAGACTCTCGAGGGGGCGGTCATGCGGAATGGGGGCGTGTCGCGGGCCAGCCGGCAAGCTCCCTTCGCGTCTCGGTGAAGGCCCGGATCGCGGCGTCCAAGTCCGCCTGCTCGTGGGCCGCGCTCACCTGTGTCCTGATCCGCGCGGCGTCCTGGGGGACGACGGGGAAGGAGAAGCCGGTCACATAGACGCCCTTCTCGAGCATCCGGGCGGCGAAGGCCTGCGCGAGCGCGGCGTCCCCCAGCATGACCGGGACGATCGGGTGCTGGCCGGCCCTGATGGCGAGGCCCGCGTGGGTGAGACCCTCGCGGAAGTACTTCGTATTGGCCGCAAGCTTGTCGCGCAGCTCGGGCGAGCGGGTGATGAGGTCAATCGAGGCGATCGAGGCGGCCACAATGGCCGGGGGAAGCGTGTTCGAGAAGAGGTAGGGCCGGGAGCGCTGCCTCAGGAGCTCGATAATCTCCCGGCGCCCGCTCACGTACCCGCCGGAGGCCCCGCCCAGGGCCTTGCCGAGGGTCCCCGTGAGGATGTCCACCCGGTCGATGACCGAGTAAAACTCCGGGGTGCCGCGGCCGTTCGGCCCCATGAACCCCACGCCGTGGCTGTCGTCCACCATGACGAGCGCCCCGTGGCGCTCCGCGATGTCGCAGATCGAGCGAAGCGGGGCGACGTACCCGTCCATCGAGAAGACGCCGTCCGTGACGACAAGCTTGAAGCGCGCGCCGGCCTGCCTGGCCTCGGTGAGCTTCGCCTCGAGGTCCGGCATCTCGCAGTTGCGGTAGCGGTACCGCTTCGCCTTGCACAGCCGGATCCCGTCGATGATCGAGGCGTGGTTGAGTTCATCGCTCACGACCGCATCCTCCTCGCCGAGAAGCGCCTCGAAGACGCCGCCGTTCGCGTCGAAGCAGGACGAGTAGAGAAGGGTGTCCTCCGTCCCCAGGAAGGCGGAGAGGCGGGTCTCGAGCTCCTTGTGGATCTCCTGGGTGCCGCAGATGAACCGCACCGACGCCAGGCCGTAGCCCCAGCGGTCGAGCGCCGCGTGGGCGGCGGCGATAATCTCGGGGTGGCTGGCGAGCCCGAGGTAGTTGTTGGCGCAGAAGTTGAGGACTTGGGCGCCCCCGGCGACCGAGATCCTCGCGCCCTGCCGGGTCGAGAGCACCCGCTCGCGCTTGGCGAGGCCCGCCGAGGAGATCTCGCCGAGGATTTTCTCGAGGTGCTTTTTGAAGTTTGGGGTCATGGGGTTTAGCTCCAGTTGAGGACGATCTTGCCGCTCCTGCCGGAGCGCATGAGGTCGAAGCCGCGCTGGAAGTCCGTGAAGTCCATCCGGTGCGTGATCACGGGCGAGATGTCGAGCCCGCTCTGGATCATCGCCGTCATCTTGTACCAGGTGTCGTACATCTCCCGCCCGTAGATCCCGCGGATCGTGAGCATGTTGAACACAACCTTCGTCCAGTCGACCGGGGCCGCGTGCGGGATGATCCCGAGGAGCGCAATCCGCCCCCCGTGGGCCATGTTGTCGATCATGTCATTGAGCGCCTTCGGGTTACCGGACATCTCGAGGCCGACATCGAAGCCCTCCTTCATCCCGAGCTCGGCCTGAACGTCGGGCAGGTGCTCGCGGGAGACGTCGACCACGCGGGTCGCCCCCATCCTCGAGGCGAGCGCCAGGCGGTCGGTGTTCACGTCGGTGACGACGATCTTGCGCGCGCCGCAGTGCCGCGCGATGGCGGCCGCCATGCAGCCGATGGGGCCCGCCCCAGTGATGAGGACGTCCTCGCCGACCAGGTCGAACTGGAGCGTCGTGTGGGTGGCGTTGCCCAAGGGGTCGAAGCACGAGAGCACGTCGAGCGGGATCGACGGGTCGACCGGGACGGCGTTCGTCGCGGGGATGCACAGGTACTCGGCGAAGGCCCCGTTGCGGTTCACACCGACGCCCTTCGTGTCCTTGCACAGGTGGCGCCGGCCGGCCAGGCAGTTGCGGCAGACCCCGCACACGATGTGGCCCTCGCCGTCGACCAGGTCGCCCTTCTGGAAGCGCTGCACGGAGGAGCCCACCTCCTCGATGGTCCCGACGAACTCGTGGCCGATCACCATCGGCGCCTTGATCGTCTTCTCGGCCCACTCGTCCCAGTTGTAGATGTGGACGTCCGTGCCGCAGATCGAGGTCTTGCGTATCTTGATCAGGACGTCGTTCGGCCCCGGCACCGGCACCGGGACCTCCGTTAGGTTGAGCCCGGGCCCGGGTCTCAACTTTGAAATCGCCCGCATCATCTTTGCGCTCATTTGGGTGCAAAATAGCTTGTCGCGGATTGCCGCCGAAACAACCACGAACCGGCCCCCAAGGCCCTCGCTCGGGGATTGCGTCCGGGGGCGCTCCCCTGTGCGCTATCGGGCGGCGACCCTATGACCAACCGATTCTACGGAGCCTTCGACACCGAAACCCCCGCCGGAGCGCACAAGACCGACTACCGGAACGCGTTCCAGATCGACCGCGACCGGATCATCCACGCGCACGCCTTCCGCAAGCTCCAGTCGAAGACGCAGGTCTTCCTCTCCGGGGAGTATGACTTCTACCGCACGCGGCTCACGCACTCGATGGAGGTGGCCCAGATCGGGCGCTCGATCTGCCAGTTCCTGAGGAGCGCGAAGGGCCCCCTCGGCGACGACTTCTTCATCGACGCGGACCTGGTCGAGGCGGTCTGCCTCGCGCACGACCTGGGGCACCCCCCGTTCGGGCATTCCGGGGAGCGCACGCTCCAGGAGCTCATGGGGCGCTGGGGGGGCTTCGAGGGGAACGCCCAGACGCTGCTCATCCTGACGCAGACCATGTACCAGGACCGCTCCGGCGTGCGCGGGATGCAGCCCTCGCGCGCCCTCCTGGACGGGATCCTCAAGTACAAGACGCTCCACGGGCAGTTCAAGGCGCCCCCGGCGAACCACTTCCTCTACGACACGCAGCGGGGGGTGATCGGCTTTGTCTTCGGGGGCAAAAAGCCCCCCGCGAGCCTTTCGCCGGGCGACCGGCTCAACCGCTTCAAGAGCGTCGAGTGCCAGATCATGGACTGGGCCGACGACGCGGCGTACTCGCTTAACGACATCGTGGACGGCGTAAAGGCCGGGTTCCTCACGATCGACCGGATCGAGGCGTGGGCAGACGGGAAGGTGGGCGACGCGATGGGCGTGCGGCTCTTGGACGAGCTTCTGGACGGCATCCGGCGGGAGCGCCTCGAGGCGATCTTCTCGGACCGGATCGGCGCGTTCATCACGGCCTGCCGCCTGCGGGAGCGCACGAACTTCATGTCGCGCCGGACGAACCGGTACCGCTATGAGCTCGTCGTCGACCCCGAGGCGCAGCGCCAGGCCCTGTTTTACAAGACGATGGCCAACGACATCATCTTCGAGAGCCCGCAGCTCCAGCAGATGGAGCACAAGGCCCGCAAGGTCCTCTTTGACCTCTGGGACTCGTGCTGGCGCAACTACGTCGAGCCCGGCCCGAGGGTGGTGCGCATCCTGCCCCCGGCGGTGGGCAGGCTCCTCGACGCCGCGAAGGGCCGCAAGGCGAAGGCGCGGCAGATCTGCGACTGGCTCTCGAGCCTCACCGACGGGATGATCGTCAGGACCTACCGGCGCCTGTTCGACCCCGAGTTTGGATCCATCAGGGACCTGAGCTGAGCCGGGCGGCAGGGATCCGGCCGCGGGCGCGAGGTCCCGCCGGAATCAGTCCGGTACGACGGTGGTGACGTCGGTGAAGGCCTTCAGGTCCTCGTCAAAGGACGCGATTACGCCCCCGCACTCCGCCGCGGTTGCGGCCAGATAGGCATCGCCAAAGTCCACGTTCCCCCTGACGACCCGCTGCAGGGCATCGAGAACCCGGGTGCGGTCGCCCACATGGACGACATCCGTTTGGATCATCGGGACGAGCCGGGCGGCGGCGGCGGGCTTCGAAAGCTTGTAGACCCGGGCAAGGACGTAGAAGACCTCAGCGACCGTTACGGCTGAAAGCGCCAGCTCAATCCCGCCCGCCTTCGCGCTCGCGAACAGCCTCGCCGCAGCGGCGGATTGCTTCGGGTCGTCGTCCCTTAGGAAGCGCAGCACGACGTTGGCGTCGAGATGATGGCGGAGGGTCACTTCCTGCTCCTTCCCTCGCCACTTCCTTCAGCCCACGCCTGGCGGCCCTTGTCCTTCTCCTGGGGGTCCCGTGCCGCTCGCGTCCGGGCGGAGCCCAGAAGCATCATGATGTCGGGAACCGGCCTTACCTGGGCGCTGCCGTCCGGCATTTCCTCCCACACGACTTCCACCGACTTCCACCGTGCTCGAAAAGCGGCCGGAATAGTGGTCTGTCCTTTACTTGATACATAGGTCTTTACCATGGTCGCTACTCTTTACCCTACGATGAGCCCCGTCAAATCGAATCCGTCGGCGTTTCGCCCGGCCGCCAGAAGCCAGCCGGCACCCGCGGAATATGGTTTTCACCGCGCCCACCGCGCACTAGCTTAACAGGCGGTAGACCGCACCGCCTTGCGGCGCCGAAACCGGGACGATCACCCCGGTTCACCCAGACCCCCGAGACCCATGAGAACACCGCCCCCGCCTTCATTGAGATTGCCCGCGCTCGCCGCCTTACTCGCAGCACTTGCCGCGCCTGCCGCCATACCCTGCCGCGGCGCGGCCACCGACCCCGGGGTGCCGCGCCTCGAGAAACACGGCGGCGCCACGCAGCTGGTCGTGGACAACAAGCCCTTCCTCATCCGTGGCGCGGAGCTCAGCAATTCGAGCGCCTCCAGCCTCGAATTCATGAAGCCGGTCTGGCCCCGGCTCGTCGACAGCCGCCTCAACACGGTCCTTGCCACCGTGACCTGGGAGCTCATCGAACCGCAGGAGGGAAAATTCGACTTTAGGCTCGTGGACGGCCTGATCGAGCAGGCGCGGGCGTACGACCTGCGGCTCGTGGTGCTCTGGTTCGGGAGTTGGAAGAACGGCAAGTCCACCTACCAGCCCCTCTGGGTGAAGACGGACCAGGCGCGCTTTCCGCTCGTCCAGAGCGAGCAGGGCCGAAGCCTCAACACGCTCACCCCGTTCGGCGACGCCACCTGCGAGGCGGATGCGCGCGCGTTCGCCGCGCTCATGCGCCACCTGCGCGAGGTCGACGGCACGCGGCACACGGTCCTCATGATCCAGGTCGAGAACGAGATGGGCGTTCTCGAGGACTCGCGCGACTATGGGAGCGCCGCCAGGGCGGCGTTCGCCGGCCCCGTGCCGGCGGAGCTGATGGGCTACCTCGCGGCGCACAAGGACTCGCTCGTTTCGGAGCTGCGCGAGTTGTGGGAGGCGAACGGCGCGCGGAGCTCGGGCACGTGGGCCCAAGTCTTCGGCCCGGGAAAACCCGCGGGCAAGGAGATCCCCGTGCGCACGCTCGTCCCGCCGATGACCGAAGCGGAGCACGAGACCGCATGGCGCAAGCTCTGGTGGCCCGTGGACGAGATCTTCATGGCGTGGCGCTACGCCCGCTTCGTCAACCGGGTGGCCGAGGCCGGCAAGGCCGAGTACCCGCTGCCGCTCTACGTGAACACCTGGCTCCAGCAGCGCGACCACGCGTGGCCGGGCACGTACCCGAGCGGCGGCCCGGTGCCCCAGGTGCTGAACGTGTGGCAGGAGGGGGCACCCGCGATCGACGTCCTGGCGGGCGACATCTACGTCCCGGAGTTCCAGGAGACGTGCGAGCGGTACCACCGCTGCGGCAATCCGATCCTGATCCCGGAGTCGCGCGGCGGCGGCGCCGGGGCGGCGCAGGCGATCTGGGCCTTCGGGAAGATGGACGCCATCGCCTATTCGCCGTTCGGGATCGACCGGGCCCCCGACGTGGACCCGGAGTTCGCCCAGGGCTATGACATAATCGCCCAGTGCTCGCCGCTCATCCTGGAGCACCAGGGGGACGCGACGATGACCGCCGTGCTCCTGGAGCAGGGCGGGGCGCCGCAGACGGTGCGGCTCGGCGACTACCAGATCGAGGCGCGCTACGCCGCGCACGGCCCCGGCCCCCTGCACGCCGTGGCCTCGCCCGAGCGCGTAGCCGGCCTCTTCATCGCGACCGGCCCCGACGACCTGATCATCGTCGGCCGCGCCATGAACGTCTATTTCTCCTGCGCGGCGGCCCCCGCGCAGAGCGTCGGCCTCGGCACAGTCGACGAGGGCGTCTACGCAGACGGCGTCTGGATCCCCGGGCGCCGGCTAAACGGCGACGAGACTCCGGAGTGGAAGGCCCTTCATTTCAGGGCCGAGAAATACGGTATCCAGAGGGTCAAGCTCTACCGCTATCACTAAAGGGCCGCGCTCGGGCGGAGGCGCCCCGCGCATCGCACCCCCAAGGCGCCGCCAACCGGGGAGGCTTAAGGCCCCGGCTCCAGGTGCTTCGCCTGCACCGCGTGTTTGATCAGGCGCTCGGCCTCTTCCCAGAGAGCCGCCGAACCCTCCGAGATGTGCGCATTGCGGGCGACCACGCGGTCCGCCGTCACCTGGTGGCGCTTCCACGCCGCCCCCTCGGTGCTGCAGTTCAGGAGCACGGGCTGGAAGCGGTCGACCGCGGCGGCGAACTTCGCCTCGGGTGTTCGCCTCTCCTCGAACTCGTCCCAGAGGCCGCGGAACTGCGCCGCCTGGTCGGCGGGCAGTAGCCCGAAGATCCGGTCCGCGGCGATCGCCTCGCGATCATGCTGGCCCGCCATCCTGGCGGTGTCGTAGGCAAACGTGTCGCCGGCGTCGATCTCCACGAGGTCGTGGAGGATCACCATCTTCAAGACCCGCAGGACGTCCAGGCGCGGCTCGTTCGCGTGCTCCGCAAGGACAATCACCGCCAGGCACAGGTGCCACGAGTGCTCGGCGTCGTTCTCCGCCCTGCGGCTCTGCGTGCAGACGGTCTGGCGGAACACCTCCTTGAGCCTGTCCATCTCAAGAATGAAGCGCACCTGCTGCTCAATCCGCTCGTTCTCCATCCCGCGGAGCCTAGGCCTGGCTGCGGCTGCTTGCGAGTTCCGACTGCCGGGCGAGGGCGGGCGCGGCGCCGCGCGCAAGGAGCGATTGGCGGGCGAAGGCGGCTGCAAAGAGGATGGTGACGGCCGCGGCCGCCACGAGCGTGCGCGAAAGCTCGGTGCCAAAGAGGGACGGGAACTGCAGGAGGCCCATGACGGCGACGCTCTGGGTGGCGACGACCGCGAGCGAATGCCGCCCGAGGAAGGCCAGCGGCCGCCACGTGAGCGCGCCCGGGAACTGCGCGCCGAGGACCCCGAAGAGGTAGGCCACGCAGCCGAAGTCCGCCATGCGCAGGAGCCCGAGGGCCGGCTTGTTCACGAGCACGCCGAAGACGCGGTCGGGCCAGAGCGCCGGCCACTGGGCGTAGTGGACGCCGATCCCGTAGACGGCGACGGCCGCGGCCCCGGCGAGGACCCACGGGCTCGGCCGGGAGACCTGCGGCCGCCCGCAGGCGCGCGCATGCCCGACCACGACGCCGGCCACGAAGAGGAACTGCCAGGCCAGCAGGTTAAAGCTTCCCGTGTTGATCGGGTAGAGCGGGGCCCCGTCCACCGGGGGCGCCCACTGGACCGCGAGCCAGACGCCGCCGCTAATCGCGAGGACGAGGGAACGCCGGCCGGACTCGAGGGAGCGGATCACCGTCGGCAGCAGCATCACAAAGCCGCAGTACATGGGAAGGAGGTCGAGGAGCCCGGGCTGGTAGAGGAGCGAGACGCCGAGCCCGAGGGACAGGGCCGGGTGCTCGAAGAAGAGCCGGGGGACCGCCGGCGAGCAGTAGCCCACCAGGCGCTCGGTCAGCTGCACGAGGACAAACGCCGCAAGGACCGAGCCGACGTGCCAGCGGTAGATCGATTTCGCGCGCTCGGACGCCGCCGTCCACAGCCCGGCGGGTCCCTGGGACCGGAACCGGCGCGTGTAGACCCATCCGGCCATGAGGCCCGAAAGGAACACAAAGCCCTCGGCCGCCGAAAAGAGCCCCACCGACTGGTCCGTAATCCGCCGCAGCTCGGTCGGCAAGTGGTTGACCGTCATGATGACGAGGAACAGCCCCCGCAGGGTGTCAAACCGCAGGTCGCGCCCGCCCGGCCGCACTTCTAACTTGGAATTCACGTGTGAGAGCCGACACCATGTACCATGAATCGTTCCAGAATGCGGAAATCCCTTAAGTTTGGCGCAATTATTTTTCTGGCGGCCTGCGGCGGGCTGCCGGCGGCGGACGTCCCCGCGGCGCGCCGCGGGCCGCAGGTTGACGACTATTTCGGCGAGAAGGTGGCGGACCCGTACCGCTGGATGGAGGACATCGATTCGCCGGAGACCGCCGCCTGGGTCGCCGCCGAGCGGGCGGCGACTGCGCAGGCGTTGGCCGCGGTCCCCGAGCGCACCCGCGTGCGCACCCGCCTCAGGGAGCTGTGGAACTACCCCAGGTTCGGGCTCCCGCAGACGAGGGGCGGGCGCATGTTCTTCACGAAGAACGACGGCCTGCAGAACCAGGCGGTGCCCTATGTCGTCGACGCGCCGGGACGCGCGCCCCGGGTCCTCATCGACCCCAACCTCCTGTCGAGCGAGGGCACGGTGGCGGCAACGGAGATCTCCCCGTCCGATGACGGGAGCCTCCTCGGCTACGGGCTCGCGACGGCCGGCTCCGACTGGAACGAGCTGCACGTGCGCGACGTTGCGTCCGGCAGGGACCTGCCGGACGTCGTTCGCTGGGTCAAGTTCTCGGGGATCGCCTGGACGAAGGACAACGCGGGCTTCTTTTACAGCCGGTTCCCGGAGGTGCCCAAGGGCGACCGGCTCTTCGGGCGGCTGACCGGCAGGCAGCTCCTCTACCACCGGCTCGGGACGGAGCAGTCCGCGGACCGCCTCATCTTCGAGATGAAGGACCACCCGGACTGGTTCTTCGGCGGCGAGGTGACCGACGACGGGCGGTACCTCGTGATCAGCGTGGATCAGAACGACCGCACCGAGAACGCGCTCTACGTGGCCGACCTCGCGGAGCCCGGGGCGCCCCGCCTCAGGGCCCCGGTGGTGCGGCTCCTGGACAGGTTCGACGCCCGGTACACGTTTCTCGGCAACCGCGGGACGGTCCTCTTCGTGCTGACGACCCTCGACGCCCCCCGGGGCCGCGTGGTGGCGATCGACCTCGTGTCGCCCGGGCCCGCAGCCTGGAGGACGCCCGTCCCCCAGGCCGAGGACGCGATCGAGGACGCCGGGTTCGTGGGCGGAAGGATCGTTGTTTCGAAGCTCCACGACGTGCAGAGCAGGCTCACCGCGTTCGCGCCCGACGGCTCCTCGCGCCGCGACCTCCCGCTGCCGGGCGTCGGGTGCGTGACGGCGCTTTCCGGCCGCTCCGACGACCCGGCGCTCTACTACGGCTTCTCATCCTTCCTGGCGCCCGAGTCGATCATGAGCTGCGACGTCGCCACCGGCCGCCAGACCGTGTTCCAGGAGCCGAGGACGGCCTTTGACCCGTCGGCCTTCGAGACGACGGAGATGTTCTACCCGTCGCGCGACGGCATGCGGATCCCGATGTTCGTCACGGCTCGCAAGGGGCTAAGGAGGGACGGCACCGCCGCCGCCTGGCTCTACGGCTACGGCGGCTTCGCGGTTGCGGTCAAGCCCGAGTACGCCGTGCCGGTGGCCGTCTGGCTCGAGATGGGGGGGATCTACGTCCAGGCGAACCTGCGCGGCGGCTCCGAGTACGGCGAGGCCTGGCACCTGGCCGGCACGAAGGAGCGCAAGCAGAACGTCTTCGACGACTTTGTCGCGGCCGCCGAGTACCTCGTGGCGCAGGGCTACACGCGCAGGGACCGCCTGGTGATCGAGGGCCGCTCGAACGGCGGGCTTCTGATCGGCGCGGTGCTCAACCAGCGGCCCGACCTGGCGGCGGTCGCCCTTCCCGGGGTGGGGGTCATGGACATGCTCCGCTACCACACGTTCACAGTCGGCGCCTCGTGGGCCGCGGACTTCGGCACGAGCGAGGACCCGGCGGGCTACAGGATTCTGAAAGCCTATTCGCCGCTCCACAACATCCGCGAGACCGCCCGGTACCCGGCCGTGCTCATCACGACGGGCGACCACGACGACCGCGTCTTCCCGGCGCACTCCTTCAAGTACGCCGCGGCGCTCCAGCATGCGGCGGCGCGGGTTGCGGGCTCGGGGCCCGTCCTGATCCGGATCGAGTCAAACGCGGGCCACGGGGGATCGACCGGCACCTCGCCCGTCTCGAAGGTGATCGACGAGTGGGCCGACAAGATAGGCTTCGCGGCCCACTATGTCGCTCCCGGCACGCTCGCGGCGCCAGGCGACCGCTAGGCTCCCCACGGGGGTCACCACCCGCCGCCTAGCGCGCGCACCAGGAGCACGGTCGCCTCCAGGCGGCCGGCCCGGGCCTGCGTGAGCGAGATCTCGCTTGAGAGCTGCGTGCGCTGGCTGTCGATCACCTCGATGTAGCTCACAAGCCCGGCCTTGTAGCGCACGACCGAGAGGTTCGCCGCGCTCCTCGACGCGTCCACGGCGCGCTCGAGCGCCTCCGCCTGCCGGGCCAAGAGCCGCAGGTCCGAGAGCCCGTCCTCCACCTCCTGGAAGGCGACCAGCACCTGCTGGCGGTAGGTGGCCACCGACTCCTCGTACGCGGCCTTCGCCTGGCGGTAGTTGGCGAGGTGGGTCCCACCGTTGAAGATCGGCAGCGAGACCAGCGGGCCCGCCGCCCATTCGCGGCTACTCCACCTGAGGAGCGTGTCGAGGTCGCTGCTGTTCACGCCGCCGAAGGCCGTCAAGCCCACCGAGGGGAAGAAGGCCGCCTTGGCGACCCCGATCCTGGCGTTCGCCGCGGCGAGCGTGCGCTCGGCCGAGGCGACGTCGGGACGGCGCTCCAAAAGCTCGCTCGGAAGCCCCGTCGGGACGAAGGGAGGGGCGCCCTCGAGCGGCGCGGCCTCGATAGCGAACCCCTCGGGGTTTCGCCCCACGAGGACAGCGAGCGCGTGCTCCTGAAGGGCGATGGCGCGGTCGTTCGCGACGGCCGTGCTCTCGACCGTCGCCAGCTCGGTCTCGGCCTGGTAGACGTCGAGGTCGCTGTTGGCCCCGCCCTTGCGGAGCTTGCGGACGAGTTCAAGCGCGTCAGAGAGGAGCGACACCTCGCGGCGCAGGAGCTCCCGCTGCGAGACAAGCGAGCGCAGCGTGAAATAGTTCTGGGCGACGCCGGCCTCGAGCGTAAGGAGGACGTTCTGATAGGTCGCGCCCTGCGCCTCGGCGAGCGAGCGGGCGCTCTCCACCGAGCGCCTCGCCGCCCCGAAAATGTCGACCTCGTAGGAGAGGACGAGCGGCAGGTCGAACGAGTTCGTGCTGTAGGCGAAGGTCGTCGCGGGGTACTCGGTCTGCCGGTTCGCCGAATACATGGCCCTCGAGCCGCTGGGATTAACCGAGAGGGACGGGTAGAGGCTCCCGCGCGTGGCGCGGGCGGCCGCCAGGGCCTCGTCGTAGCGGGCGAGCGCCGCCGCGAGGGTGGGGCTTGCGGCGAGCGCCTTCGCCTCGAGGCCGTCAAGGACGGGATCGTTGAAGACCTTCCACCAGGCCTCCTTCGGGAGCCCGTCCTTCGGCTGCGCGACCTTCCAGGGGCCGCTCTCCGAGAACGCTGCCGGGGTCTCGACTGCGGGCCTCTTGTAGTCGGGCCCGACGGCGCAGCCCGCCTCGACCGCGAGGAGCGCGGCCAAAAGCCCCGCTTGGAGCCGTTGGGGGCGCTCGCTCACGGCCTCTTCTCCAGGGCGGCCGGCACGGGGCTCACCTCCATGCCCTCCGCCAGGGCGTCGTTCGGGTTGGAGACGACCCGGGAACCCTCCCCGAGGCCGTCGATCACCTCGACCCGCGTTCCGAAGTCCCGCCCGAGCGTCACATGCACGAGGTGGATCCGGTTCGACGCGTCGATCGTGGCGACCTGGGTGCCGGCGGCGTTGATGATGGCGGCGTTTGAGGGGAGCAGGATCGCCGGCTGCGCGGCCTGGAAGCGGAAGCGCACCTGCCCGTACATGCCCGGGAAGAGCTCGCCCTTGGGGTTAGGCAGGCGCACCTCCGTCAGGAGCGTGCGGGAAGCGCTGTCAAGGGAGCCCGCAAAGCGCGCCACCTCGCCGTGGAACGCGCGGCCCGGGAACTCGGGCACGAGGACGTCGGCCAAGAGCCCGACCTTCACCGAGCGCACGTAGGCCTGCGGGACGTTGACGAAGACGCGCAATAGGTCCGTCTCGGCAATGTGGAAGATCTCGACGCCGGCCCCCGCGCTTATGAGCGCCCCGACCTGCGCGTTGCGGGCCGAGACGACCCCGTCATAGGGCGCCGCCACCTGCTGGAAGTCCTTGAGCTGGGTGAGCCGGTCCACGTTCGCCTGGGCCGCGGCGACGCTGGCCTTGCCCGCCGCGTAGTCCGCGGCCTTCTGGTCGACGTCCTGCTGCGCGACCGCGTTCTGCGCGCCGAGCTCCCTCCAGCGGTCCGCGCTGATGCGCGCCAGTTCGAGGTTGGCCTGCGCGAGCACGAGGTTGGCGCGGGCCTGGTTCAACTCCTGGTCCAAGTCCGGCCCGTCGATCACCGCAAGGACCTGGCCGGCCTTGACCCGGTCGCCGATGTCGGCCGTCCACTTGGCGATGTAGCCCGTCGTCCGGGCGTAGATCGGCGTGTCCTGGTAGGCCGTGATCGCGGCCGGAAGCGTGACCACCGCCGCCTCGGTCTCCTTTGCCGCCACGACGTAGCTCACGACCGGCTGCGAGGTCGGCGCCGCGCGCTCATCGGAGGCCCCCGCGGCGCGCAGGCGCGGCAGGACGCCCGCCGCGAAGACCACGGCGGCGGCGAGGGGCAGGGCGATCGGCAGGATGCGGGTTGGCTTCATGGGGGGTGTCGTTCGGCTCTTAAAAGGGGAGGATCGGGCTCTAGGAGGCCCCCACGCGCAGCTCCTCGGCAAGCTCCTCGTCGGGCGTGTGGCCGGACTTGCGCCGGAGGGTCGCATAGACGACGGGGACAAAGAGGAGGGTTGCCGCCGTCGCCAGGAGGAGCCCCCCGACGACCGCCCGGCCGAGCGGCGCATTCTGCTCGCCGCCCTCGCCGAGCCCGAGCGACATTGGCAGCATCCCGATGATCATGGCGAGCGCGGTCATAAGGACGGGCCGAAGCCGCGTGTGCCCTGCAAGGAGCGCCGCCTCCCGTGAGTCCTTGCCCTCCTTGCGCGTGTCGTTTGCGAAGGTGACGAGAAGGACCGAGTTGGCCGTGGCGACGCCGACCGACATGATCGCCCCCATGAGCGAGGGGACGCTGAGCGTCGTCCCCGTGAGGAAGAGCATCCAGACCACGCCGCAGAGGGCCCCCGGGAGCGCCATGATGATGATGAAGGGATCCAGCCAGGACTGGAAGTTCACGACCATCAGCAGGTACACGAGCAGGATCGCGAAGATGACCCCGATCCCGAGGCCCACGAAGGACGTGCTCATGCTCTTGTACTGCCCGCGCAGGTTGATCGTGCTGCCGCGGGGCAGGCGTTTCTCCCACTCGGGAAGCAGCTTGCGCACCTGGCCGCCGACCGACCCCAGGTCCTTGCCGTCGACGTTCGCATAGACCTCGAACACGGGAAGGACGTTGTAGTGGCCGACGACCTGCTGGCTCACGGTCCTCGCGACCGTAGCCACGTTCTCCAGGGGCTCCGGCGTGTGCGCGGGGCCGACGGTGCCGACCGGGATCGCCTTGAGGGCCTCGATCGAGTTGATCTTGAACTGGGGGGTCTGCGCCACGACCAGGTACTGCACGCCCTGGGGGCTCAGCCAGTAGGTGGGGCTGACCTGCCCCGAGCCCGTGAGCGAGATCAGCACGTTGCTCGCCACCGCGTTCTCGGTGAGCCCGAGCTCCTCTGCGCGCGTGCGGTCGACGTTCACGGCGAGCGCGGGAGCGTTCACCACCTGGTGCACGTGCACGTCGACGGCGCCCGGGATCCTTGCGATCCTGGCGGCCATCTCCCGGACGAGCGCGTAGTTGCCCTTGCTGTCCTGCCCGGAAACCTGGAGGTCGATCGGCGCCGGCAGCCCGAAATTGAGGATCTGGCCGACGATGTCCGCGGGCTGCGTGAAGAAGGTGCAGGTCGGCATCTCGCGGTTGAGCCGGGCGCGGATCTCGCGGACGTAGGCCCAGGTCGAGCCGTGCTTCTCGGCGTTGAGCGCCACCAGGATCTCGCCGTCGGCCGTGCCGACGGTCGCCGTGTCGCTCGACGCCAGGTTCGTGCCGCCGTTCGGCAGGCCGATGTTGTCGATGATGGTCCTCAGCTCATCGGCCGGGATCACCTTGCGGATGACGTTCTCGGCCTGCGTGAAGTAGCGCTCGGTCTCCTCGATCCGCGTCCCGTCGGGGGCCCGGACGTGCAGGCGGAACTGGCCGGCGTCGACCCGCGGGAAGAAGTCCTCCCCGAGGAAGGGCGCGGCGGCGGCGGTCACGACGACCAGGCCGATCATGGCGGCCAGCACGCGGCCCCGGTGGTCGAGCGCGCGGCCGAGGAGCGCCACGTACCCCGAGCGGAAGCGCTCGAAATGCCGGTTGAACGCGACGTGGACCCTCCAGAACACGTCGCCCTCGCCCTGCAGGGCCCTGTCGTCGTCGTGCAACACGGGCCTGCCGAGGAGCAGATAGTGGACGAACGTGGGGACGACGGTGCGCGACAGGAAGTAGGAGGCCAGCATCGCGAACATGACCGCCATCGCCAGGGGGCTGAAGAGAAACTTCGCCGTCCCCTGGAGGAAGAAGATCGGCAGGAAGACGATGCAGATGCAGAGCGTCGACACGAAGGCCGGGACCGCGATCTGCTGCGCCCCGTCGAGGATCGCCCCGACGAGCGTCTTACCCATGTGGTGGTTGCGGTCGATGTTCTCGATCGTGACGGTCGCGTCGTCGACCAGGATGCCGACCGCGAGCGCCAGCCCGCCGAGCGTCATCGCGTTGATCGTCTGGCCTAGCGCGAACAGGCAGATGATGGAGCAGAAGATCGACAGCGGGATCGAGAGGGCGACCACCAGCGTGTTCCTCCAGGTGCCGAGGAATAGGAGAATCATGACCGCCGTCAGCGCCGCGGCGATCACGGCCTCCTTGATGACGCCGCTTAGCGCCGCGCGCACGAAGATCGACTGGTCGAACTCGGCCTTCAGCTCGAGCTCGGGGGGGAGCGAGTTCCTCACGTGCGGGAGCACCTCCTTGATCCGGTCGATGACGTCGAGGGTCGACGCCGACCCGCTCTTCAGGATCGTCGTCAGCGCGCCGCGGGTCCCGTCCTGGCGCACGATGTTTGTCTGGGGGGAGAAGCCGTCGCGCACCTGGGCGACGTCGCGGATGTAGACGGTGGCGCCGTTCACCACCTTCACCGGGATGTCGCCCAGTTCCGCGGTCGCCGACGGGCTGCTGTTGAGCAGCACCGCGTACTCCCGGTCGCCGATCTTAACGGTCCCCGAGGGGAGCGTCAGGTTCTGGGCCGCGAGCGCCAGGTTGACGTCGTTCGGCGTCAGGCCCTTCGACTGGAGGGCCTTCGGGTCCAGGTCGACCATGATCTGGCGGAACTTGCCCCCCATGGGGAGGGTGACGGAGGCCCCCTGCACGACCGCGAGCTGGACCCGCAGGAAGTTGAGCCCGAGGTCGGAGAGGCTCTGCTCGCTGAGCGTCTTGCTGCCGAGCCCGAGCTGCAGGATCGGCACGTTTGAGGCGTTGTAGCGGATGATGAGCGGAGGCGTGCCCCCCGGGGGCATGACCCGGATGATCGTCTGGTTGATCGCGGTCACCTGGGCCACCGCCGCATCGATGCTTGTCCCGGGTTGGAAGAAGACCTTGATGACCCCGACGCCCGTAAACGACTGGGACTCCAGGTGTTCGATGTCGTTGACGGTGCTCAGCATCGCCCGCTCGCTGATCGTGACGACGCGCTTGGCCATCTCCTCCGGGGTCAGGCCGCCGTACTGCCAGATGACCGAGACGACCGGGATGTCGATCACCGGGAAGATGTCCTTCGCCATCTTGAGCGCGGACAGGACCCCCAGGATCACGATGGCCAGGGCCATGACCGTGAAGGTGTAGGGGCGGCGAAGGGCGAGTCGGACGATCCACATAACGCTTGGGGGCGGCTTAAACGGGCGATCATGCACCATTTTGATCGAAACCTCCAATATCTCTTTCGTTGCGAAATGATGCCTTCCACGCATTGACGGACGGCGGCGGAAATAGGTGCAGATCCGCGTCATATGCGACGGGAGCGCCGCTTTTCCTTGCTAGGCGGGCCGACGCGGATTTCGATCACGCGCATTTTGCCCCCATGAAAGTCCTCGTTGCAGACAAGATATCGTCGAAGGGTGTCGGCTGGCTGCGCAAGCAGCCCGGACTGGAGGTCGTTGAGGCCTACGGCTCCTCGCCGGCGAAGCTCCTCGAGCTCGTGAAGGACGTGCACGCGATCGCGGTGCGCTCGGAGTCGAAGATCACGGCCGCGGTGATCGCGGCCGCGCCGCTCCTTAAGGTGGTGGGGCGCGCCGGCGTCGGCGTGGACAACGTGGACGTGGACGCCGCGACCGAGCGGGGGGTGATCGTGATGAACACGCCCTCGGGCAACACGATAGCCACGGCGGAGCTCACCTTCACGCATCTCCTGTGCGGCGCCCGCCCGGTGCCCCAGGCGGCGGCCTCCATGAGGGCCGGCCAATGGGACCGCAAGAGCTTCTCGGGCATCGAGCTCTTCAGGAAGACGCTTGGGATCGTCGGCCTCGGCCGCATCGGAAGCGAGGTCGCCCGCCGGGCGCAGGCCTTCGGAATGCGCGTCCTTGCGTTCGACCCGTACTTGGCCCCGAGCCGCGCCAAGGGGATGCAGATCGAGTCCGTCTCCCTGGACGACCTCCTGGCGCAGTCCGACTACATCACGGTCCACATGCCGATGACCGAGGACACGCACTACATGATCGACGAGGCCGCGCTCGCCAAGTGCAGGAAGGGGGTCCGGATCTTCAACTGCGCCCGCGGCGGCATCATCAAGGAGTCGGCGCTCATCGCGGCGCTCAGGAGCGGCCAGGTGGCCGCCGCCGGCCTCGACGTCTACGAGGACGAGCCGCTCTCCGCCTCGAGCGAGCTTAGGACGCTCCCCAACGTGACCCTGACCCCGCACCTCGGCGCCTCGACCGCGGAGGCCCAGGACGCCGTCGGAGTCGAGGTCGCCGAGCAGATCGCCGATGTGCTGAACGGAGGGGTGATCCGCAACGCCGTCAACATGCCGACGCTTGACGCCGCGACCCTCGCCGTCCTCAAGCCCTACCTCGACCTGGGTGCCAAGTTGGGGACCCTGGTCCAACAGCTGTCCCCGGAGCACGTCGGGTTCCTCAAGATCACCTACTGGGGCAAGATCGTCGACCTGGACGCCAACGCCATCACGCGCTCCATCCTGCGGGGCTGGCTCAAGCGCATCAGCGGCGACAACGTGAACTTCGTGAACGCGCCGTTTCTGCTCGAGCGCCTGGGCGTCCGCTGCGAGGTCGTCAAGTCGACGGGCGAGGCGGACTACACGGAGCTCATCCAGGTCGAGTCGACGGGCGCCGACGGCGTCGTGCGCAGCGCGGCCGGCACCCTGATCGGCAAGTCCAGCAGCCCGCGGATCGTCTCCATCAACACCCGCGCGGTCGAGGTGGTGGCGACCGGCAAGCTCCTCATCATCGAGAACAGCGACGAGCCCGGCATGATCGGCTACGTGGGGACCCTCCTCGGCAGGGACAAGGTCAACATTGCCAACATGTCGCTCAGCCGCCAGGAGCCCGGCCAGACCGCGCTCATGGTCATCAACCTGGACAGCGAACCGAGCGACGCGGCGCGGCGCGAGTTGAAGGCCCACAAGGCCATCCGCCTGGCCAAGTTCGTGCACCTCTAAGAGGCCAACCGATGACCGGCCCCGAACATGGCGACCTCGTCCTGCCGCTCGCGATCGCGGCAGCCGCGGGGTATTTCCTTGGGGCGCTCCCGTTCGGCTACCTGGTCGCCCGCTCGAGGGGAGTCAACATCTTCGAGGTCGGCAGCAAGAGCCCCGGGGCGACCAATGTGGGCCGGGTCTTGGGGAAGTGGCCGCGCAACCTCGTGTTCGCGCTCGACACCCTGAAGGGCGCGGCCGCCGCGGGATGGCCGCTCCTCGTCGTGTGGGGGGCGGTGCGGGCCTTCGACGTCCCAAGCGCCCTCGGTTTCGTCGGGCTCGGCTTCGCCCTGGTCGGCCACTCGTTCTCGTGTTTCACCCGCTTCCGGGGCGGAAAGGGGGTCTCGACCGCGGTCGGGGGACTCCTGGTCCTCATGCCGGCGGTCGCCGCGGTCTCGGGCTTGGTCTGGCTCTGCGTCTTCTTCGCGACCCGCTACGTGTCGCTGGCCTCGATCCTCGCCGCGATGAGCCTGCCGGTCACCGCGGCGCTCACGACCCGCGGGGCGCTCTCCCTCTGGGTGACGGGCTTCGTCGCGGCCTTCATCGTCGTCATGCACCGCACCAACGTCGTGCGCCTGTTGCGGGGCACCGAGAAGCGCTTCGAGCGCAGGCGGGACGCGGACCCGAAGGAGCCCGCGGGAAAGCCATGAGTAACAGGCGCACCATCAACATCGGCCTCTGCGGCCTCGGGACCGTGGGCCAGGGCGTCTGGAAGCATTTCGGGCGCCTGCGCGCGGAGCTCGAGGCCCGCCTCGGCGCACGGATCGTCATCCGAAGGGTCGCCGTCAGGAGCCTCTCGAAGGCCCGCGCCGTCAAGGTGCCGCGGGCAAAGCTGACCACGGACGCGCTGGCGCTGGCGACCGACCCCGGGATCGACATCGTGTGCGAGCTGATGGGCGGCACCGAGGCCGCCCGCGCGGTCACGCTTAGGGCCCTGCGGCTCGGGAAGGTCGTCGTCTCCGCCAACAAGGCGCTCATCTGCGCCCACGGGGCGGAGATCTTCGCGGCCGCCCGGCGCCACGGCGGCCACTTCCTTTTCGAGGCCAGCGTCGCGGGGGGCATCCCGCTCATCAAGGCCATCCGGGAGGGCCTCGTGGCCAACCGCTTCGCGCGCATCTACGGGATCCTGAACGGGACCTGCAACTACATCCTGACGCAGATGGAGGACTTGGACGCGCCGTACGCGAGCGTGCTTGAGGAGGCGAAGCGCCTGGGCTACGCCGAGGCCCAGGAGTCGCTCGACGTCGAGGGCTGGGACACGGCGCACAAGGCCTCGATCCTCGCGTGGCTCGCCCACGGGGTCTGGGTCCGCCCGGAGCAGATGATCGTCGAGGGGATCGAGCGGATCACCCCCGCCGACTTTAAGAACGCCGCCTCGCTCGGCTACGGGATCAAGCTCCTCGGGATCATCACGCGCGACTTTGAGACGGACGAGATCAGCGTGCGCGTCCATCCGACGCTTTTGCCCGAGGGGAGCGTGCTCGCCCGGGTGAGCGGCGTCTTCAACGCGATCTCCGTCAGCGGGGACGTCGTGGGCACCACCGTCTACATCGGGCGCGGGGCGGGGCAGGACGCGACCGCGAGCGCGGTCATCAGCGACATCACCGACGCGGTCGCCCTCCTCCTGCACGGCAAGGGGGCCCACTTCATGGGCGAGGAGCTGCCGCCCGCGTCCAGGGGCGCGCGCATGGCCCCTCCCGAGAGAATCCGCGGGCGCTACTACGTGAGGCTGACGGTGGCCGACCGGCCGGGCGTCCTCGCCCGGGTCGCCACCATCATGGCGCGCAACCGCATGAGCATCGCCAGCGTCATCCAGAACCCCTCCGAGCGGCCGGGATCGGCCTCGCTCGTCCTCACCACCCACGAGAGCGACGAGCGCTCGGTGCGCGCGGCGCTGCGCTCGCTCTGCGCGCTTGGCAGCGTGCGCGAGGAGCCGCTTCTCCTGCGGATCGGCGACCTCGAGGACTAGGGCGCCACCACCCCCCGCTTCCACCATGCCCCGAATCGTCCAGAAATACGGCGGAACCTCCGTAGGCGACGTCGAACGGATCAAGAAGGTCGCCGAGCGGATCAAGGCCGCCCGCGAAGAGGGAAACGAGGTCGTCGTCGTATTGTCGGCGAGGGCGGGCCTCACCAATGAGCTGATTGCGCGCGCCAAGGGGCTCTGCGCGGAGCCGAGCGAGCGCGAGCTCGACCAGCTGCTCGCCATCGGGGAGCAGGAGAGTGTGGCCCTGATGGCGATGGCGCTTCACGGGATCAAGGTGCCCGCCGTAAGCTACACCGGCGCGCAGGCCGGCATCTTCACGGACGGGGTCCACACCAAGGCCAAGATACGGACGGTCGACCCGAAGCCGGTCGTCAAGGACCTGGACCTGGGCCGGGTCGTGATCGTCGCCGGCTTCCAGGGGATCGACGACGACGGCCAGATCACGACGCTGGGCCGCGGGGGCTCGGACCTGACGGCGGTGGCCCTGGCCGGGGCGCTCAAGGCCGACGTCTGCGAGATTTACACCGATGTCGACGGGGTCTACACGGCCGATCCCCGTGTCGTCAAAAACGCCCGCAAGCTCCCCGAGATCTCGTACGACGAGATGCTGGAGCTGGCCTCCTCGGGCTCCAAGGTGATGCAGTCGCGCTCCGTAGAGTTCGCCAAGAAGTTCGGCGTCGTTTTTGAAGTCCGCTCCTCGTTCAACCACAACCCAGGGACAATCGTGAAGGAAGAAGTCGCCTACATGGAACAGGTCGTCGTCCGCGGTATCGCCGCCGACAAGGACCAGGCCAAGGTCATCGTCAGCAACATCCCGGACAAGCCGGGCTCCGCAGCGAGTGTCTTCCGGGGCCTGGCCGACGCCAACGTCATTGTCGACATGATCGTCCAGACGGCCGGGCGCCACGGGGTCGCGAACCTGACGTTCACCGTGCCCGAGACCGACACCGCACGCGCCGTCAAGGCCTTGGAGCCCGTGCTGGCCGGCATCGGCGGCGGCCAGGTGACCATGCACCAGCACATCGCGAAGATCTCGGTCGTCGGCGTCGGCATGAAGACGCACAGCGGCGTCGCCGCGACGCTCTTCCAGGCCCTGGCCGGGGCGGGGATCAACATCGACCTGATCAGCACCTCCGAGATCAAGATCTCCGTCGTCGTGGACCTCGACCGCGCCGACGATGCCGTCCGCGTGGCCCACGCGGCGTTCGGCCTCGACAAGCTGTAGCACCGGCTTGGGGCGCATGCGCTACGTCTCGACACGCGGCCTGGCCCCCCCCGTGGGCTTTTCGGAGGCCGTGGCCGCGGGCCTGGCGCCCGACGGCGGGCTCTTCGTCCCCGAGTTTCTCCCCGACCTCTCGGGGGAGCTCGCGGCGCTGGGCGCGCTCCCGTACCCCGAGCTGTGCGCCCGCTTCCTCGGGAGGTTCGCCACCGACATCCCCGCGCCGGAGCTCGGCGAAGTGGTCGCGCGCTCGTACGGCGCGTTCGACAGGCCCGAGGTGGCGCCGCTCCTCGAGCTCTCGGGCGGCCTCCACGTGCTCGAGCTCTTTCACGGACCGACGCTCGCCTTCAAGGATTTGGCGCTCCAATTGCTCGGCAACCTCTACGCAAGGCAGTGCGCGGTCCGCGGGGAGACGATCAATGTCCTCGGTGCCACGTCCGGGGACACGGGCGCGGCGGCGATCCACGGGCTAAGCGGGAAGACGGGCACCGCCATCTTCATCCTCTACCCCGACGGCAGGGTCTCGCCGCTTCAGGAGCGCCAGATGGCCTGCACGGGCGCCGCAAACGTCCACGCGCTCGCGCTCAGCGGCTCCTTTGACGACGCCCAGGCGGTCCTTAAGGCGCTCTTTGCCGACGGGGCGTTCCGTTCGCGCCACCGGCTCTCAGCGGTCAACTCGATCAACATCGCGCGCATCCTCGCCCAGTGCGTCTACTACCTCCACGCGTGGCTGCGGCTTCCCGCGGCGGAGCGCCGCACCGCCGAGTTCGTCGTCCCCACCGGGAACTTTGGCAACGTGCTGGCGGGCTGGATGCTCCAGAAGATGGGAGTCCCGATCCACGGCTTCCGGGTGGCGACGAACCAGAACGACATCCTGCACCGGCTCTTCACGAGCGGCGACTACCAGGTTGGCGCGGTCCGCCCGAGCCTGGCGCCATCCATGGACATCCAGGTCGCCTCGAACTTCGAGCGCTTCATGTACTACAGCCTGGGCCGCGACGGCGACCGGGTGAGGGCGGTCATGGCCGAGATAGCCTCGAAGGGCCGGTACCGCTTCTCCGGGTTCGACCGGGACACCTTCTCCTCGTCGCGGTGCACCGACGCGGAGATCCCGGAGGTCATCCGCCAGGTTTACCGCGCGTACGGCTACATTGTCGACCCCCACACGGCCTGCGCCTTCAAGGGGCTCGACCCCTCGCGGCCGAGCGTCGTCTTGGCGACCGCCCACCCGGCGAAGTTCCCCGAGACGATCCGGGCCGCGATAGGCGTGGAACCCACCCATCCGTCGCTCGAGGCGCTCAAGGGCCTGCCGATGGTCCGCCACAAGATTGTGGCTGACGCGGCCGCAATACGTGGCTTCATCGAGTCCCGCGCCATCTGACGGCCCTAAGCATCATGCCCCCACGCGAAATAAGGATCTACGACACCACCCTGCGGGACGGGACCCAGGGGGAGGGCATCAGCTTCTCGGTCGCGGACAAGCTGCTCGTCGCGCAGCGCCTGGACCAGTTCGGGGTCGACTACATCGAGGGCGGCTTCCCGGGCTCCAACCCGCGCGACATCGCGTTCTTCGCCGAGGCGAAGGACCTGAAGCTTAAGCACGCGAAGCTGGCCGCTTTCGGCTCGACCCGCAGGGCCGGATCAAAGGCCGACACGGACCCCCAGCTGCGGACGCTTCTGGAGAGCGGGATGCCGGTCATGACGATCGTGGGCAAGACCTGGCTCCTCCACGTGACCGAGATCCTGCGGACGACGCCGGAGGAGAACCTGGCGATGATCGAGGACTCGGTGCGCTACCTGAAGGCGCAGGGCCGCGAGGTGGTCTACGACGCCGAGCACTTCTTCGACGGGTACATGGACAACCCGCAGTACGCGCTTCGGACCCTCGAGGCCGCCGCGCGCGGCGGCGCCTCGAACCTGTCGCTCTGCGAGACCAACGGCGGGAAGCTGGTCCCCCAGGTCCAGTCGATCGTGGCCGACATTGTCGCGCGCTTCGGAGCGGGGCTTGTCGGGATCCACTGCCACAACGACAGCGGCCTCGGGGTCGCCGTCACCTTGGCCGGGGTCGACGCGGGCGCCACCTTGGTCCAGGGCACCGTGAACGGCTACGGCGAGCGCGTCGGCAACGCGAACCTGGTGACCATTCTGCCCAACCTGGCGCTCAAGATGGGCTGCACGATGACCTGCTCCCCGAATCTGGCGCAGCTGCGGGACCTCTCGCTCTTCTTCGACGAGCTGGCGAACCTGCGGCCCAACCCGAAGGCCCCGTTCGTCGGGCAGTCGGCGTTCGCCCACAAGGGGGGTCTCCACGCCAACGCCGCGCAGAAGGTCGCGCGAAGCTACGAGCACATCGACCCGACCCTGGTCGGCAACCGCACCCGGGTCCTCGTCTCCGACATGGCCGGGCGCAGCAGTCTCGCCCTCAAGGCGAGGGAGTTCGGGATCGAGCTCGACGAGAAGAGCCCGGAGTTGAAGGGGCTGATCGAGGAGCTTAAGGAGCGCGAGTTCCGCGGCTATGAGTACGAGGCCGCGGACGCCTCGTTTAAGCTCCTGGTCGGCAGGATGCTCGGCCACAAGAAGGACTTCTTCGAGGTCGAGGGCTACCGCGTCATCGTCGAGCGCCACGGCGGCGAGATCTGGTCCGAGGCCACCGTCCGCGTGAAGGTGGACGGCGAGTCGGTCCACACGGTCGCGGAGGACTCGGGGCCGATCGGCGCCCTGGACAAGGCGCTGCGCCTCGCCCTCGAGAAGACCTTCCCCCAGCTGCGCGAGATGCGCCTGCGCGACTTCAAGGTGCGCATTTTGGAGGGCAACGAGGGGACCGGCTCCAGGACGCGCGTCCTCGTGGAGAGTGGCGACGCCCACTCGGTCTGGGGAACGGTGGGCGTAAGCGACAACATCATCGACGCGTCGTGGGAGGCGCTCCGGGAGGCGGTTGAGTACCGCCTCTCGATCACGCCGCGCGCCTAGCGGCGCCCACAAGGAGACTCAGTCGGCGCGGTCGCCGTAGAGGACGCCCCGGCCGCCGGTTCCGAAGTAGACGCGCCCGTAGATGCGCGGGTCCCCGCTAAGGGCCCGCATCTGGCCGAAGCCGTGCTGCGGGTCGCTAATGCGTACCCAGGACGCCCCGGCGTCGTCCGAGCGGAAGAGACCCTCGACGCCCGACACCTTGCCGACAAGGAAGACGGCGGGGCTCGTGCGGCCGGGCGCCGCTTTGCCGAAGGCGACCAGCTGCGCCTGGACACCGCTTGCGGCGGCCGCGGAGGCGCCCGAGTTCGTGGAATGCAGGAGTGCCTCGCCCGCGACGACCCAGAACTCGCCCTCGCGCCCGGGGACAGCGGCGAGCCTGCCGGGCGCCGGGCCCCAGCGCCCCTTCACGACAGGAAGGCCCCCGCCCACGGCCCTGAAGCTGCGCGCCCCGTCGGTGCTCACGACAATCGTGCCGGCCTCCGTGTCGTAGGCGTAGAACTTCAGGGGATTCACGGTGTCGGCCACGACCGCCAGGTTCACGGAGCCGCCGACGCAGGGATACCACGTGGCGCCCCGGTCGAGGGTGAAGTGGGGGGCGACCCCGGTCGGCGACCAGACGATCGTCCTCGCGTCCGGGGAAATTGCGATCGGGCCCTCGCCCCGCCAGTACGCTCCGACCGTCCCGGGGGGCTCCGCTGCAAACGCCTTCCAGGTGGCCCCCCCGTCGGTCGAGAATGCCCCCGTGACCAGGTCGTTCCTGTAGGTGTTCCCCGAGCGGACGACCATCTCCGGGTGCCCCCAGGCAAACGCCATGCTGGAGGTGTCCTTGAAGGCCGGGGTCCCGAACCGGCCCCGCGGGGGCGAGACCGACAGGTCGTCGTGCCTGAACCCGTCGACGTCGTCGACGCCGCTCAGCAGGTGCGGGCCGCTCGGCGGGCTTAGGAGCACGGTCGGCACGGTCTCCTCAATCCCCTGGTCGTCAAAGTTCCAGCGCGTCGCCTTGCCCGCGTCCGAGTCCCGGAGGTTGCGGGTCACCCAGATCCCGAACCCGGTGGTGAAGATCGCGTGGTCCGGGTCGAGCGGGTCGATCTCCACGTCGCTTATCCAGTGCCGGTTCATCGGCGCCGTGTAGGGCGCCGAAGCGTGGTCCCACTGCGCGTGCTCCAGGAGCGCTACCCAGGTCCTGCCGCCGTCCGTCGTGCGAAAGATCTCGTCCAGGGGGTAGTAGTGGTTCCAGGTGGCCGCGAGGACGGTCTCGGGGTGCTCCGGGTCGACCGCGACCGCGCCATATCCGAAATGCCGCGCGCCCTCGGGCTTCTCTGGTGTAATATCGGTCCAGGCCCCGGAGGCCGTGTCGAGCTTCCAGACGGCCCCGTCGGTCATCGAGTTCGGTCCGGGCTCGCTCCCGTAGCTCACATACAGGATCCCGGCGGCGCTGAGCGCCGAGCGGGTCGGGCGTAGCCCGAGCGGCTGCCCCGGGACGGCCGCCCAGGTCGCCCCGGCGTCCGTGCTCCTATAGAGGCTCGCGCCGGGGGTCGAGACGGCGGCGTAGACGACCGCCGTCGGCTCGCCGCGCCTTCCGCCGCGCCCGTCAAAGCGGATCAAGTTGATTCCCGTCCTCTGGGCCGGGAACGTGCGGCCCCCGTGGTGCTGCTCCGGGAGAACCTCGTCGACCTGCGGGAAGGAGGAGAGCCGGGTCCAGGTGGCCCCGCGGTCGGCGCTTCGCCAGAGGCCCGCACTTCGGGTGCCAAGGAGGAGCACCCGGCCGTCGTTCGGGTCGACCGCGAGGCGCTCGCCGTTGCCCCGGCCGGCCTCGTTGGCGCCGAACTTGAAGGGCACGGGGGTGCGCTCCCATGTCCGCCCGTAGTCGCCCGAACGCAGGACCTCGCCGTTGCTGGCGCCGGGATTGTTGTAGGTCCCGGCGGCAACGTAGACCCGCCCGGCTTCCGACGGGTCGCAGGCGAGGCTCTCCACGCCAAAGAGGTTCCAGTCCGTCTGGTTCACCCAGTCGAGGAGCGGCGTCCACGGGCCGCCAGAACTGTCCCTGCGATAGGCCCCGCCGACGTCGGTGCGCACGTAGACAAGCCCCTTCTCGGCGGGGCTAAAGATGATCCCCGTCACGAAACCGCCCCCGCCGAGGGTGACATTGTGGAACACGTAGCGCTCCGTGGAGGGCACGGGCCCAGCGGCCGCGCCCGAACCCGTAGCCACGGCGAGGGCGAGCGACAGGGCCGCCGCAAAGGAGGTGAAGGGTAGGGCGAGTCGGGGTTTCATGGGGGAGAGGGGAAGATTCGTGCGGGCCGGGAGAAGCGACTCGCGCGCCTTTTAGAGGATCGGCGCCAGGAGCCTGCAGACGTCCTCGGCGATGCTCGTCACCAGGTGGCGCCTGCGGACGATCGGGGGCGTGCACTGGGTCAGCACGTCGGCAATCCACGCCCGCACCGCGGCCACCTCGGGCTCCGTGTAGATAAGGACCCCCACCTCGAAGTTCACGAAGAGGCTCCGCAGGTCGAAGTTCGGCGACCCGAAGAGCGCGACGCGATCGTCCATGACGATCGCCTTGGCGTGGAGCATCCCCCCGTTGTAGACCAGCACGTGGCCCCCGGCCTTGGTCAGCTCGCGGGTGAAGTTGCGCCGCGCGAAGTCCGTCACGGGATGGTTCGACTTGGCCGGAACGATGAGGGTCACGTTGCAGCCGGCGCGCGCCTTCACGATCATCGAGCGCAGGAGCACCTCGTCCGGGATGAAGTAGGGGGTCACGATCTGCAGGCTGTGCTCGGCCTGCTGGATCATCGCCACAATTCCCTCGTAGAGCGGGTCGCCGGGCACGTCCGGGCCGCTCGCGACCACCTGGAGCTCGCAGGCGCCGCGGATCGGGGCGCCTCCCGCCTGGGCGTCCTCCCTCACCTTGTCCTGGGGCTGGCGCGCCACGAAGCACCAGTCCGCGATGAACACCTCGCCGAGCACGACGGCGCCGGGGCCCTCGATCACGGCGCCAAAGTCGCGGAAGCGGTTGGGGTAGGGGCCCGCCCCCATGTAATCGAGCGCGATGTTGCGGCCGCCGACGATCGCCGTGACGCCGTCAAAGATCGCGATCTTGCGGTGGCTTCGCAGGTTCGCGGAGCCGCGCGAGGTGAACGGAAGGACCGGCATGAAGCGGCCCACCTCGCCGCCGGCCTTGCGGATCGGGTCCACGAATCCCCGGGAGGACAGGAAGCAGCCAAGGGCGTCCAGGAGGAGCCGCACCTTGACGCCCTCCCGCGCGCGCTGCGCCAGCAACTCCACGATGCGCCGGCCGGTCGCGTCGCGGCTCAGGATGAAGGTCGCGATGTGGATCGAGCGCTTCGCCGCCAGGATCTGGCGCTCGAGCTCGGCAAAGTCCTCCTCGCCCGTCAGCAGGAGCCGGATCTTGTTCCCCCCGACGGGCTCGAAGCCGCCCGCGGCCGCGACTGTCTTTGCGACCGGCGCGAAGACGTGGGAGAGCTCCGCCACACAGATCTTAGGGACGACGGGGACGAGCGCCGTCTTGTTCTTCGCCATGCGGCGCAGCTTGCGGCCGCCGAGGAGGAGATAGAGCGGCACCCCGAGCCACGGGATAAAGACGATGACGAGGAGCCACGCGAACGTGTTGGCGGGCGCGCGGCGTTCGTTCACGAGTTTAGCCACCAGGAAGAAGGCCAAGAGGAAACCGGCGACTGTGGCGAGGTGGGCCAGGAAGCCGCCGGGGGCGATTCGGTTCAGGTATTGGCTGAAGGCCGTCATGCAGGTCCTTGGGCTATGCCTAGGCATGGGTGGCCCGGGGCACAAGCGCCGAGCTACGGGGCGCGCCGCCGAGCGGCCTCGCGCGCCGCGGCCCAAAATGGACCTTGACGGAACCCGGCGCTCGTGAATGTTTCGGCGTTTGCGATGGTGGAGTTGAGCAGTGGTCGCTCCGTTGACTGTAAATCAACCGCCTTTGGCACCGTTGGTTCGAATCCAACCTCCACCACCATTCTCAAACCGGCGAACACGCCGGCTGGGCTAGGCCGGTAACCTAAGGGAGCTTCCTGCGGAGAACACCATGGCAGGAAGGATCTTGCGGAGCTTGGCGTCGGTTGGAATTGCACCTTTGGGGGTCGAGGCGCCGTTCACAAGCGAAAGCTTTAGGGACCCCGCCATGCTCCAGGCGGTCCATTCGCACCCATTCACGTCGATACTGAGCTACCGGTTGGACGCGTGAAAGATCTTCACCCCGGGGTCATCTCGCTTGGGCAACCCCTGACGCGGGTGGCCGGGCTACGTAGTTCCCCCTTTTGACGCGGGGGTCCTGCGCACCCATCGTCCCCTCACAGCTTCAACTTTGGCATGGGTTATCATAGGGATCCACCCTGCACGACAGACTTCTTGGGGAGAACGAATTCGTGCAGGGTGGCCTGCGGTTCCCGCAAAGCACGCCTCCGGTTTTCGGGAGGCGATTTCGACGGGTTCTGCGATTACCGTTTCTGGACCCTGTGATTCTATCGTCAAACAAGGTCCGCCCCGCGGGGCGATGTTGACTAACTTTTAGCAGCATTTTGGCTCCGGAGGATGCGGACGCGACGCATCAGGCCTGCGGTAATCGTTTGACCCCGTGGCGGTTCAGCAATTCCTTGGGCGAAGGCGCCAGGGCCGATGCGCACCCCCGGCCCCGCCTTCCGCCCCCTCCCATGATCTCCGAGATTCGCTACGTCCTGCGGTCGCTCAGGCGCCGCAAGGGATTCGCCAGTGTCACCATCCTGACGCTCGCCCTCGGGATCGGGGCGGCCACGGCGGTCTATTCGATGATGCAGTGGGCCCTGTTCTACGAGCCGGCGTCCTCAAAGGGTCTCTACCAGATAGGGGAAAAGCAGAAGGACCAACCGGTCATCTTCTTTCTTTGGGTGCCCTTCTACAAGGCGTACAGCGCGCAGACCCAGGTCTTCTCGGAACTTTGCGCCACGGCGACCGACGCCGGCAACGTGGTGGTCGATGGCAAGCCCGTATCCATCTTCTCGGAAGCCGTCACCCCGAATTTCTTCAGCGTGCTGCGCGTCTCGCCGCTACTCGGGCGCGCCTTTCTCCCGTCGGAGGCGGTGAGCGGGCGCGACAATGTCGTGGTCGTGTCCCATAATTTCTGGAAGAAGCACCTGGGAGGGACCAAGGACGCACTGGGGCGGCAGATCAAGGTCGATGAGAAGGTCTGCACGGTGGTCGGCATCCTCAGGGAGGGAGAGAAGTTTCCCGTCTTCAGCTCGGCGGACATCTTTAGGCCGATGGTCCTGCGCGAGAATCCCAATCAGCCGTGGGACCCGATGCTTGTGGTCCTCGGGCGCCTTCGGCCGGGCGTCACCCGCCCGCAGGCCGAAGACGCCCTGGCAAGGGCCAAGATTGAGGGAAACTCGGACTTCATGCAGTGGGTTGGGACGCTTCGGCCGGCGCTTTCCACGACCGAAGACATCCGAAGCACGTTCAACCCGCAGCTCCACTGGGCGCTCCTCGGGGCGGTGGCGTTTCTCTATGCGATCGCGTGCCTGAACGCGTCCAACCTGATTCTGGTGCATTTTCTGGGAAAGCGAACCGAGATCAGCGTGCGGATGTCCCTCGGAGGCGGCCGCTGGGGAATCCTGCGGCTGCTGTTTATCGAGACCGTTTGCCTCTGCGCCGGCGGGGCGCTGCTCGGCGCCGTGGTCGCGAACTGGCTCATCCCGCTCCTCTCGTTCCTGGCCGGCAACAGCGATCCCGAACGCAGCTGGAGTAGCTGGATCCTCGGGTGGGACACCTACTTCGTCCTGGCGGGACTCACCCTTCTGACCGGCGCCCTGATAGCGGTCGCTCCAGGCGTGCAGCTGCTGCGGGCCAACATCCTCGCCGGACTCAAGGGCGGGGGAGGCTCGTTGGGCGAGAGTCCCGGGCTCGCCCGAATTAGGGGCACTTTCGTCGTCCTGCAGGCGACCTTCGCCGTCATCCTGCTCGTGGGCGCGGGCCTCATGATCCGGTCGTTCCAGCACCTGGGGGACGTGCAGGTTGGTTTCAATCCCGCCCACCGGGTGAAGATGCAGCTCGGCTACCCGCGGGACTACAAGACGGCGCCGGAGGAGCGCATGGCGCTCCTGGAGCGCACCAAGGCCGCGCTGCTGCGTGTGCCCACCGTCTCCTCGGTGGCGTACGGCTCCGACTCGCTCCTCGCGGGCTACGACTCCGTGGAACTCAACGTGGAGGCGAAGGACGGATCGTCGACCAAGATCAAGGCCGTGTACGTTTCCTCGGACTACGGGGAGGCCGGGGGCGTCGTGCTGAAGCGGGGCCGATGGCTGGCGCCCGACACCAAGGGGGAGATCCTGATCAACGAGGCCTACGCCCGCGCGCGGTTTGGCGCCGCCGACCCGGTCGGCCAATACATCCGCTCCGCGGGCTCCGACGCAAAGGCCCGCGGCTGGCTGGTCGCCGGTGTCGTGGGCGACGTCCGAGAAAAGGTCCGCGACGAGCCGGTGTTCAAGATCTACATGCCGATCAAGTGGTCCCCTAACGTCGCCACCAGCTTCTTCCTTCGCATGACCGGGGAGCCGAGCGGCGAGATGCTCGGCAGGCTCACGCAGGCCCTCTACGCCTTCGACCCGAGGATCGTCACCTATTACTCGGTCCCCATGACCGAGCTGCGGAACCGCCAGCTTTACAATGAGCTCCTCGCTCTCTCGGTCCTAAGGGTCCTCGCCTGCATCGCAACGGCCCTCGCCGTCGTGGGCCTCTTCTCGGTGCTGGCCTACACGGTCGACCGCAGGATGCCCGAGTTCGGGATCCGCATGGCGCTTGGGGCCACCCCGGGGGACCTGGTCGCTCTCGTCATGCGCCGGGGCATCGCGCTCACGGCGCTCGGCATCGCGCTCGGTATCGCCGGGGCACTGGCGCTCACACAGTTCCTTAAGAGCCTTCTCTTTGAGACGCCGAACTCCGACCCGGCCGTGATTGCGGCCGTGAGCGCGCTTCTCCTCCTGTCGGCCGTCGCCGCGTGCATCCTTCCCTCGGTCAGGGCGAGCAAGCCGGACCTGGTGAGCCTGTTGAAGAGCGATTAGCGCTGAGGCGCGCTACCGCAGGACCTGCTCCGTCGCCGGGTCGAAGAGGTGCGCGTGGGTCAGGTCGAACGTGACCTGGACCCTCTGCCCCGCGTCGAAGCGGTCCGTGGGGTTCACCCGGGCGATGAAGGAGGTCTTGCCCGTGTCCAGGTAGAGGAGCGTCTCGGAGCCCATCGGCTCGGAGACCTCGACCCGGACCTCCGCCGTGGGGCCGCCCCCGGCCGATCCCATCGTGAGGGAGTCGTGGATGGCCTCGGGCCTAATCCCGAAGACGACCGCCTTGTCCAGGTACGCCGACGACCGGGCGGCCAGCTTCTCGTCCAGCGCCACCGTGAGCGGCGCCGCCGGGTTGTCCTCGACAAAGGAGACGTGGCCCGCCGCCCTGCGCAGCGAGCCCCTGAAGAAGTTCATGGGCGGGGAACCGATGAATCCCGCCACAAAGAGGTTGTCCGGGTGGTTGTAGAGCTCGAGGGGCTCGGCCACCTGCATGATGTTGCCGTCCTTCATGACGCAGATGCGGTCGCCCATGGTCATCGCCTCGACCTGGTCGTGGGTCACGTAGATCATCGTCGCGCCGAGGCGGGCGTGCAGCTTGGAGATCTCGGTCCTTGTCGACACGCGCATCTTCGCGTCGAGGTTGGAAAGCGGCTCGTCAAAGAGGAACACCTTGGGCTTGCGCACGATGGCCCGGCCGAGCGCCACCCGCTGGCGCTGCCCGCCGGAAAGGGCCTTCGGCTTGCGGCCGAGGTAGCTCTCGAGGCCCAGCATGGTCGCGGCCTCGCGCACCCGCAGGTCAATGTCGGCCTTCGGGAACTTCCGCAGCTTCAGCCCAAACGCCATGTTCTCGTACACGGTCATGTGCGGGTAGAGGGCGTAGTTCTGGAACACCATCGCGATGTCCCGGTCCTTCGGCAGCACGTCGTTCACGATCGTGCCCCCGATCCTGACGGTGCCCTCCGAGATCTCCTCAAGCCCCGCGATCATGCGCAGCGTGGTCGACTTCCCGCACCCCGAGGGCCCGACCAGCACCATGAACTCCCGGTCCTCGATCGCGAGCGTGATCCGCTTCACCGCCGTCACGCCCGGGCCGCCCTTCTCGGGAAAGGTCTTGGTTAGGTTTTCGAGTAGGACCTGAGCCATAGGGGGGGTGGAGTCGCCTTGTTCCTGCCCGCAATTTCCTACGAAAATGCGCCTTGCAAGGGGATTTACGGGTAAACAGAACGAATGCTCGGCGCTGGCAATCCCAAAGATCGCCCGCAATAAACCCTTGCTGGTCCGCCTCGTGCGTTTTCCCTCGCGCCCGGGAGGAGTCCGGCGCCCCTCGCCAAACCCACATGCCGCCCAAGCCCCTCACTTTCCCCGAGACCTTCGTCTGGGGCGTCGCGACGGCGGCTCCGCAGATCGAGGGCGCCGCCTTCCTGGACGGCAAGGGCGAGTCGATCTGGGACCGCTTCTCGCGGATCCCGGGGAAGGTGCGCAGCGGGGACACCCTCGACGTGGCCTGCGACCACTACCACCGCTTCCGCGAGGACTTTGCCCTCATGCAGGCGCTCGGCGTCCGCAACTACCGGCTCTCGATCGCATGGCCGCGGATCTACCCCTCGGGCGACGGCGCGCCGAACCCGGCGGGCCTCGACTTCTACCACCGCCTCTTCGACTCGATGGCGGAGAACGGCATCACCCCCTGGGTGACGCTCTTCCACTGGGACCTGCCCCAGGCGCTGGAGGACCGTGGGGGGTGGCCGAGCCGTGTCGTCGTCGACGCCTTCGCGCGCTACGCGGACACGGTCGTCCGGGCGTTCGCCGGGAAGGTGAAGCACTGGTTCACGACGAACGAGATCCGCTGCTTCACCGACTTCGGCTACGGCCCCGGCGGGCACAACCGGGCCCCCGGGCGGGTCGAGTCCGCCCGCGTCGTCAACCAGACCTTCCACAACGCGCTCCTGTGCCACGGGCACGCCGTGCGGGCCGTACGGGCCCACGGGGGCCCGGGCGCCCGGGTCGGGCTTGCGGACAACTGCGACGCGTGCGTCCCGGTGACCGAGACCGCGGCCGACATCGAGGCGGCGAACGCCTGGTTTGTCGACGGCAACCAGAACGTCATCGACCCCATCTACCGCGGCCACTACGCGGACGCGTACCTGCGGCGGATCGGCGGCGACGCGCCCCATGTGGCCCCGGGGGACTTTGAACTCATCGGAGCCCCCACCGACTTCCTCGGGCTCAACCTCTACACCGGCTCGTTTGTGCGCGCCTGCGCCGGGGCCCGCTACGAGGTCCTGGCGCTCCCACCGAACTACTGGCACGCCGACGGGAACTGGCTCAAACTCACCCCGCAGATCATGTACTGGGCCACCCGCTTCTCCAAGGAGAACTACGCACCCAAGGAGATCTACATCACCGAGAACGGCTGCGGCTATGACGACGAGCCGGTCGTGGGCGGCGAGGTCGTCGACCTGCACCGGCGCGAGTTCCTGCGCCTGTACCTGGGCGAGCTCCACCGGGCGATCGGGGAGGGCGTGCCGGTGCGCGGCTACTTCGTCTGGTCGTTCCTCGACAACTTCGAGTGGAACGACGGCTACACGCGCCGCTTCGGGATCGTCCACGTGGACTTCGCGACGCAGCGGAGGACCCCGAAGCTTTCGGCTCGCTATTTCTCCGGGATCATCCGGCAGAATGGGCTCCCATGAGCCTGTACGGCATCGACCTGGGCGGAACGAAGATCGAGGGGGCCGTCATCGACCCCAAGAGGCCGGACCGCGCGCTCTGCCGGCTTAGGGTGCCCACCGAGAGCCGCAGGGGCTACGACCACGTCATCGGCCAGATCGTCCGGCTGGTGGGGATGCTCGAGCGCGAGTCCGGCACCCGGCGGCCCGCCTGCATCGGATTCGGGACCCCCGGCGTCGTCGACCCCGGCACCGGGCTCATGAAGAACTCCAACAGCCTCTGCCTGAACGGCCGGCGGCTGCGCGAGGACCTGGGCGCGGCCCTCGGCGTCGAGGCGCGGACAGCGAACGACGCCAACTGCTTCGCGCTCGCCGAGGCGCTGCTCGGCGCCGGACGCGGCCGGGGGGTCGTCGTCGGGCTCATCCTCGGGACCGGCTGCGGCGGGGGAGTCGTCGTCGGCGGCCGGGTCCTCGAGGGCCTGCACGGGATCGCGGGCGAGTGGGGCCACAACCCGATGCGCGGCGAGCGCACCCCGTGCTACTGCGGCCACGCGGGCTGCGTCGAGACCGTGATCTCCGGCACGGCGCTCGAGCGCTACTACCGGGAGCGCACCGGCCGGGACCTGCGCCTGCCCGAGATCGTGGTGCGCGCCGCCTCGGGCGAGCGGCCCGCCCGGCAGACGCTGCGCAGGCTCCAGGCAAAGTTCGGGGAGGCGATCGCGGCGCTCATCAACATCGTGGACCCCGACGCCGTGGTCATCGGAGGCGGGGTGGGCAACATTGGTCTCCTTTACGAGGACGCGACGCGCGAGGCCGTCCTCCGGCACGTCTTCAACACGAGCGTCCGCACCGAGTTCCTGCGGCCCGCCCTTGGCGACAGCGCGGGGGTCTTCGGCGCGGCGATGCTCAGCGCCGGGTCCAGATCCGAAGCGAGGCCAGGAGGAAGTCCTCCAGCGCCGCCGAGTCGTTCAGGTTGACCCGCAATAGGCCCGCCGACCGCTCGAGTGCGTCGACCGCGGACGCCAGCTGACGGCGGGCCCCCTCGTCGCCGGCTTGGAGGAGCTCCCGGGCGTGCGCGTTCGTCGCCTCCTCGATCCCGGCGAACATCCGCAGCCTTAGGCCCACGGAGATCTCGGCCTCGAGCGCAATGATCTCGTCCTCGTCCAGGGCCTCCGCGAGGCCCTCCTTGCGGCGGACACCCTCCGCCGCCGACGCCTTGTCGAGCATCGAGGCGTACCGGGCCAAAAGCCCGTAGACGGTGAAGATCCCGTCCGCGGCCGCGCGGCCCGCGGCGACCCCCTCCGCGAGGCGCCTTAGCCACGCACGGTAGTCGCCGAGCCAGGCCTCCCATCCCGCGACCCGCACCGCCGAGGCTAGTCCCGGGAAGCGAAAGTGCAGCACCCGGCTGCGGATCGTCGGCAGGAGCGCGTAGGGCCTCGCGGTCAGGAGCACGATGGTCGTCGCCGCCGGCGGCTCCTCGAGCGTCTTTAGTAGGATGTTCGCCGCCACCGGATGCAGGCGGTCGGCGTCGTGGAAGATGACGACCTTGTGCTTTGAGAGGGTCGACATGACGTTCACCCGCCCCACGAGCTCGCGAACGGCCGGGGCGCCGATCTGGCGCGATCTTCCGGCCGGGCGGATCTGGAAGCAGTCCGGATGGCGGTCGGGAGGGTAGGGCGACGGCGCCGCCGACCCCGAATTGAGGAGCCTGTCCGCCAGCGCAAGGCCGGCCGCCGAGAGCCCCTCCGGGTCGTCGCCCGCCAGAAGCAGGCTGTGCGGCAGGCGGCCGCGCCCGATCGCCCGCTCGATCACCTCGACGGCGGGTGTGCCCGCAAGGGCGGGCGGCCAGGGGACCGCGGCCGCAGTCATCAGGCGATCCGGGGCCTGACCGCTTCCCAGATCCGCTTCTCGGTCGACGCCTCGTCCTTCGACCCGTCGACGACAACGAAGCGCGAGGGCATGCCCTTGGCGAGGACCAGGTAGCCGTCGCGGATCTTGTTGTAGAAATCGATGTTCTCGCGCTCCATGCGGTCGGGCAGGTCCGACGCCCGCTGGCGGATGCGCGCAAGGCCGAGCCGGGTCGGCACATCGATCACGATCGTCAGGTCGGGCATGACGTTGCCCACGGCGAAGCGGTTGATCTGGTTCACGGGATCCGCGGCCAGGTTGCGGCCGATGCCCTGGTAGACGGTCGACGAGTCGAGGTACCGGTCGCTCAGGACGATCGCCCCCCGCATGAGCGCCGGGGCGATGACCTCGCGCACGAGCTGGGCCCGCGAGGCGGCGAAGAGCAGCAATTCCGTCTCCGGGCACATCTCGTCGCCCTTCGAATTGTGGACGATGATATTGCGGATCTGCTCGCCGATCTCGGTGCCGCCCGGCTCGCGCACGGTGACCACGTCGCGCTTCAGCGTCTGAAGGCGGTTGGCGAGGCGCGCAATCTGCGAGCTCTTCCCGCTCCCCTCGGAGCCCTCGAACGAGATCAGTGTGCCGGCGAGTTTCGTCTTCGAAGCCATTGGCCGGGGAGCTTGGGGAAAATCGCGCCCTTTGGCGAGGAAGCTTTGAAATCCATTGGACGAACCCCGAAAATCATCCAACGATCGGGCCATGTTCGTGCATTTCGCCCCCCTTCTCGCGACGACCAACATTATCGAGGTGTTCGAGCACTGCGATCCGGTCGGCCAGGTCATCACCGGCGGCCTGGCCGTGTTCAGCGTGATCGCGTGGGCCGTCATGCTCGGCAAGCGCAACGAGCTCAACGCGCTGCGCCGCCTGAACCTCGCGTTCGAGCGGCACCTGCGCGACCAGAAGAATCTCCTCGAGCTCCCCGAGTCCCTGCGCGAGCGCCGCGACATCCCCTACGCCGACCTCTTCGGCGACGCCGTCGAGGCCTACTGGAAGGCGGCCTCGATCGGCAAGGAGAAGGGCATGGACACGCTGCGCTTCCGCCTGGAGCACGCCGAGAACGCCCTGCAGAGGGCGCTTGCGCGCCAGACGCTGCGCTACGAGTCCAACATGGTGTTCCTCGCGTCGATCGTCTCGGGGGCGCCCTTCCTCGGCCTCCTCGGCACGGTCTGGGGCGTCATGACGGCCTTCAGCGCCGTCTCGGTCCAGCAGACGGCGAGCATCCAGACCCTGGCACCCGGGGTCTCGGCCGCGCTCCTGACGACCATCTCGGGGCTCTTGGTGGCGATTCCGGCGCTCTTCGGCTACAATATGCTCTTCGCGAACACCAAGAGGCTCATCACCGAGCTGGAGAACTACGCAAGCTCGCTCATGGACCGCATCGAGCTCGAGTCGGCGTGACCCGGCAGGCTTAAGGAAAACCCCCATGGCAAGGACCTTCAGGCGCCCCCGTCAGTCCCATCCCATCGCGGAGATGAACGTCACCAACCTGATCGACCTGGGCTTCACGCTCCTGATCATCTTCATGATCGCCACGCCGCTCATCAACCAGGAGCAGACGATCCCGGTGACGCTCCCCTCGGAGACGAAGAGCCAGCAGCAGAAGCCCGACCGGAGCACCCACTATGTCGCGATCTCGATCGACGCGAAGGGCAATATCTACCTGGACGAGCGGACGACCCCGGTCGGCCTGGCCGAGCTGCGGAGCCGCCTGAGGCTCTACGCCTCGGAGTCGAAGCCTCCCGTGGTGCGCATCCGCGGCGACGCGCACGTCCCCTATGAGAAGATCGTGGCGCTCATGGATGAGTTAAAGCAGGCCAATCTCCTGAAGTTCACGTTCGACACCCAGAGCATTTCGAAATGAGGGCCCAGTCTCCAGGCGCCTTCGGCCTGTCCGTGCTCCTCCACGGCGCGGTGGTGCTGCTGATTGGCTTCTTCAGCTACGCCGCGAGCAGCGTGGTCCAGGACTCCCCGAAGGTCCTCGAGCTGGTCGCCGGGGCCGGCGACAACTACATGGCGACCGAGGCGCCCGCGCTCGGGAGCCCCGGGGGGATAAAGCTCCAGGTGACTCCCGTCCCCCCCGCCGCGAAGCCGGAGCCGGCGCCGATCCAGGCCGCCCCGCCCGAGGCCGCGCCCAAGGCGCCGGCAAAGCCCGCGGCGACCGCCCCCTCGAAGCCCGTCGACTTGGTGAAGAGCCTCAACCGCGTCGAGCAGCGGCGCAAGGACCGCCTGGAGAAGAAGTACAAGGAGGAGGAGGAGCGGCAGGAGGCCCTGCGCAAGCAGGCGGAGGCCCGGGCGGCCAAGGCCGCGCGCATCGACGCCGAGGGGATCCGGGAGGGGGTCATCGGCGGGTCGACGGCGAACAAGGTCGGCGGCGCCGGAGGAAAGGCGCTCACCCGCGAGGAGGCCAGCGAGCTCGAGCTCTACTGGTCGGAGCTCCTGGCGAAGATCAAGGAGAACCATACGCCGCCCGAGGGTGTCAGCGACACGCTCGTCGCCCGCATGGAGTTCTTCGTCGCGGCCGACGGGTCCCTTTCCCACTTCCGGATCGTGTCCCCGTCGGGCAACCACGAGTTCGACCGCTCGGTGATCGAGGCGGGCGAGCGCACGCGCTCGATCGGGCCCCGCCCCGACGGGCGAAGCGAGACGGTCCAGATGACCTTCAAGATGCGCGAGGACGAAGCGCCGTAGGCGCCCGAAGCGTCCCCGGCGCCCCCCCCTATGCACCGAACCCCGCTCCTCTGCCTCGCCTGCCTGTCGCTGGCGCTCGCCGGCCCTGCGGCCGCGCAGACGCCGCCCTACAAGGATCCCGCGCAGCCGCTCGAGGCGCGCCTGGCGGACCTCCTCGGCCGGATGACCCTCGAGGAGAAGGTCGCCCAGCTCCAGGGTTTCCGCACCACCGACCCGCACGCCTTTGACGAGAAGGGCAACTTTGTCGGCGGCGCCGACGCCCCCGCGCTTGCCAACGGCGCAGGCTCCGTCTGGGCGTGGACGGGCACCCCCGACCGCTTCGCCCGCAACGCCCGCGAGCGGGTCGTGCGCATGAACTCGGTCCAGAAGTACATGGCCGAGAAGACGCGCCTCGGCATCCCGGTCTTCTCGTTCTCCGAGGCCGTGCACGGCTACATGGCCGCGGGGGCGACCAGCTTCCCGGCGGCCATTGCGCTCGGCAGCACGTGGGACCCCGCGCTCCTTGAGCGCGTCTTCGCGGCTGCCGCAGTGGAGGCGAGCGCGCGCGGCGTCCGCCAGGTCCTGGCGCCCGTCCTCGACCTCGCCCGCGACCCGCGCTGGGGCCGCTTCGACGAGTGCTACGGCGAGGACCCCTACCTGGTCTCCCGGATGGGCATGGCCGCGATCTACGGGCTGCAGGGCCGCGACATCCGGATCGGCCCCGAGCATGTCGCCGTGACCCTCAAGCACTTCGCGGGCCACGGCCAGCCCGAGGGCGGCCGCAACATCGCCCCCGTAGGCTACTCGGACCGCGAGTTCCGGGAGAACCACCTCTATCCCTTCGAGATGGCCGTCCGGGTGGCCCGCGCGCACTCGCTCATGGCCTCCTACAACGAGTGGGACGGCGTCCCGAACCATGTGAACCACAAGCTCCTGACCGACATCCTGCGGACGGAGTGGGGCTTTGACGGCTTCGTGATGAGCGACGGCGGCGGCATCGATGTCGTCTATGAGGACCACCACGCCGCCGCGGGCCCCGCCGAGGCCGGCGTCCTGAGCATCGAGGCCGGCGTGGACTACGACCTCGGGGGCAAGGGCCGGTGCTTCTCGACCCTGGCCGCCGAGGAGCGGGCCGGGAAGGTGTCGATGGCGGCGATCGACCGGGCGGCCGCCGGAGTCCTGCGCGTGAAGTTCCTCTGCGGCCTCTTTGACCGGCCCTACACGGATCCCGACCTCTCGGCGAAGGTGACCCACACCGACGCGCACCGGGCGCTGGCCCGCGAGGCGGCCGAGGAGGCCATGGTGCTCCTTAAGAACGAGCACCACACGCTCCCCTTCGACGCCGCCAAGTTAAAGACCCTCGCGGTCATCGGGCCCAATGCGGCCGAGGTCCACCTCGGCGGCTATTCCGCCGTGCCGATGGAGGGCGTGAGCGTCCTGCAGGGCATAAAAGACTTCGCGGGCGGCTCCTTCAAGGTCCTCTACGCGGAGGGGTGCAAGCTGACCGCCAACCATGCTTCGGGCTGGCTCGTGAACGAGAACCCCGTTCCCAACGACAGGGCCGACGACAGCCGCCTTATCGACGAGGCCGTGGACACGGCGCTAAGGAGCGACGCCATAGTCCTCGTCCTTGGAGAGAACGAGCTCTTGCGCCGGGAGGCGTGGAGCGAGGAGCACCTGGGCGACCGGGATACCTTGGACCTGGTCGGCCGCCAGCGCGAGCTCGCGGCGGCAGTCCTCGCCACGGGCAAGCCCGTGGCCGTTCTCCTCGTCAACGGAGGCCCCCTCACGGTCAGCTACCTCCAGGAGCACGCCCCGGCCATCATCGAGTGCTGGTACCTGGGGGAGGAGACGGGCCCGGCCGTGGCCGACGCGCTCTTCGGCAGGGTGAGCCCCAGCGGGAAGCTCACGGTCACCTTCCCGCGCTCGGTCGGCCAGCTGCCCGCCTACTACGACCACAAGCCCTCGCGCATGCGCAGCTACGTCCTCGCCGACTCGACGCCCCTCTATCCGTTCGGCTTTGGCCTGAGCTACGCGAGCTTCGGCTACGGGAACCTCCGGGTCTCGCCGGCGACGATGGGAGCCGGGGGCACGGCACAGGTCGCGGTCGACGTGACGAACACCGGCGCCGTCAAGGCGGACGAGGTCGTCCAGCTCTACGTTCACGCGGTCGTGAGCCTTCCCGTGCGGCCGGTCGAGGAGCTCAAGGACTTCCAGAGGGTCACCCTAGCCCCCGGAGAAACGCGCACGGTCTCGTTCGACGTCGGCCCCGACCAGCTTCAGGCGTACGACCTCGCCATGCGCCGGACGGTGCAACCGGGTGACTTCGAGATCCTTGTCGGAAAATCCTCCGCCGATGTCCTGAAGGCCACGCTCCGGGTGGAGTAGGGGCCCGCCCGCCGCCGGTCGCTGCTTCGGCCGCTTTGGCCCGGCGCGTTTCGGCGGCGTCCGCCGGAGCCGGGTGCGCAATAAGGGTGTGGCACCCACGGGGCATCGAACCCGGTTCGATGCCCTACTAAAAAAAATTTTGGGCGAGTGAGCCCGGGCCTACTTGCGGCTGTTTCGGCCGCCCGACAATGTCGGGCTATTCATTTTCTGTCGCCGCTTATCCGATGCTCCTCGCCTCAACGGCAGTGCCGTTAGTTACTTCTTCTTCGACTTCGATTTCTTCTTCGAAACGACTTTCTTAGCTTTCTTCTTAGCCATGGTGGGTTCTCCTTCGCTTAGGGTTGTCTCGTATCCGGAAAAATTATTCTTCCGGATTCGTTGAGCACATTGTCGCCCATCGTCGCGGCATTGTAAACAACTGTCGTATCGCAAAACGCGAAAACTTTTCCTGCGCCCGGCGGCCCAAATCGCGCGGATTGCGCGCAAATTGCGGCCGCCCGTGTATCCATTTACCCGATAAGTCTCAGGCCGGCCACTTCGGCGCCGCGGGCGCGGAGATCGCCTCCCCGGGGATCGGGCGCTTGCGGTACTCCGAATAGTCCGGCACGATCCGCTGGTACGTCTTGTCCATGAGCGGCGAGGAGATGATGAAGTCCGCGGAGGCGCGGTCGCACGCGATCGGGATGTTCCAGACGACCGCCATCCGCAGGAGCGCCTTCACGTCGGGATCGTGGGGCTGCGGCTCGAGCGGGTCCCAGAAGAAGATGAGGAAGTCGATGTCGCCCTCGACGATCTTCGAGCCGATCTGCTGGTCGCCGCCGAGAGGCCCGCTCTCGAGGCGCTTGATCGGGAACTTGAGCTCCTTCTCCAGGACGGCGCCGGTCGTGCCCGTCGCGTAGACCTTGTGGTGGGCGAGGAGGTCGCGGTTGAACTTCGCCCATTCGATCAGGTCGCGCTTCTTGTTGTCGTGGGCGACGAGCGCGATCTTCTTGTTAAGCCCCATTTCGATCGTCTTGTATTTCATCGGGTGAAGTGGTTGGCCCGCGTCACGGGCCGCCGCGATCCTGGCGCTCTCCGGCTCCCCGGGCGAGCACATAGAGCCGGGCCCGCCGCCGCTTGCGGCCCACATGGCACTCGCCGCCGCGGCGCCTCGGCCCCATGATGCCCTGGGATGACACTGATCGGGAGACGCAGCAGGCTCTGGGTGACGAGGATCGCGACTCCGGGGGTGTACCTGGACGGCGGCGCGCGGGGGGAGATCCTGATGCCGGGCCGCTACGTGCCGAAGGGCACGCTTGTCGGCGAGTTGTTCGACGTCTTTGTCCACCGCGACTCGGAGGACCGCCTGGTCGCCACCCCCGAGAGGCCGCTCGCGATGGTCGGCGAGTTCGCCGCGCTTCGCGTCTCCAGCGTTAATCCCCGGATCGGGGCCTTCCTCGACTGGGGGCTCGCCAAGGATCTGCTGCTGCCGATCCGCGAGCAGAGCCGCCGCGTGAGCCCCGGGGAGACGGTGGTCGCCTACGTGTTCGTCGACGTTAAGACCGACCGCATCGTGGCGACCACGAGGCTCGAGCGCCGCCTAAACGTGACCCCGCCCGCCTACGTGCCGGGGCAGCCGGTCGAGCTCCTCGTGGCCGCCCGCACGGCGCTCGGCTACAGCGCCATCGTCTGCAGCGCGCACATGGGGCTGCTCTACCACAACGAGCTTCCCGAGCCCCTCAAGGTCGGGCAGAGGCTCGACGGATACGTCCGGGCCGTGCGCCCCGACGGGAAGATCGACCTGACGCTCAATCCCTCGGGCTACGGGCGCGTGGCGCCCCTGAAGGAGCAGGTGCTCGAGGCGCTCGCCGCCTCAAAGGGGGCGCTCCCGCTATCGGACGCGAGCTCTCCGGCGGAGATCCGCAGCGTCTTCGGGGTGAGCAAGAAGGCCTTCAAGCAGGCGATAGGGGCGCTCTACAAGGAGCGGCGGATCACCATCGGGGAGCGCGGCATCAGGCTCGCCCCGTAGCGGGCGGCGGGATTCCCGCAGGCGGGCCTTGCGAATGCAGCCGTTCCTCGTTTGTTGCGGTCCCAAACTATGAAACGAAACGCATCCGCAGTCTGGCACGGCAACCTCAAGTCGGGCAGGGGCACGCTCTCCACCGACAGCACGGTCCTAAAGGACACCCCATACTCCTTCACCTCCCGCTTCGAGTCCGGGGTGGGGACCAACCCGGAGGAGCTGATCGCCGCCGCGCACGCGGGATGCTTCACGATGGCGCTCGCCGCCGCCCTGGAAAAGGCCGGGCACGTCGCGGATACGCTCAGCACCACGGCCGCGGTGACGCTCGAGAACCAACCCAAGACGGGCTGGACCCTCTGCGCGGTCCACCTCACCACCTCGGCGAAGGTGCCCGGCATCGACGCCGCCGCGTTCGCGGAGGTCGCCGCGGGGGCGAAGGCCAATTGCCCGGTGTCCCGCGTCCTCAACGCCGCCATCACGCTCGACGCGAGGCTCGCCTGAAGCGCGGCCTGGACGGACGGCCCTAGTCCGTCTCGGCGAACTGCAGCGCGTGCAGCCGCGCGTAGATCCCGCCGAGCGCCAGGAGCTCGACGTGGGTGCCCCGCTCGGCAAGCCGGCCCTGGTCCATGACCAGGATGAGGTCCGCCTTCTGCACCGTCGAGAGCCTGTGGGCGATGACGAAGGTCGTGCGGCCCTGCATCACCCGCTCCATCGCCTGCTGGATCAGGCGCTCGGAGGCCAGGTCGAGGGCGCTGGTCGCCTCGTCGAAGATGAGGATGCGGGGGTTCTTGATGATGGCGCGCGCGATCGCGATGCGCTGGCGCTGGCCGCCTGACATCTGCGCCCCGCGCTCCCCGACGACCGTGCTGTAGCCGTCCGGCAGCTTGACAATGAACTCGTGCGCGTTGGCGACCGTCGCGGCGGCGATGATCTCCTCCCGCGTCGCCTCCGGCTTCCCGTACTTCAGGTTGTCCTCGAGCGTGCCCGAGAAGAGCACGTTCTCCTGGAGCACGATGCCGATCTGGCGGCGGAACGAGTCGGCCGTCGCCTTGCGCAGGTCGTGCCCGTCGACAAGCACCTCGCCGCTCGCCGGGTCGTAGAAGCGGGCCAGCAGGTTGATGATGGTGCTCTTGCCGGAGCCGCTGGGGCCCACGATCGCCGCGACCTGCCCGGCCCGGACGCTGAACGACACGTCCCTGAGCGTGCGCGGCCCGCCCGGCCGCGAGGCCTCCACGTCGTAGTCGAAGCTGACCCGCCTGAACTCCACGTCGCCGCGAAGGGGGGGCAGGGGGACCGCGTCCGGCAGGTCCGTCACCTCGGGCTTCGTGTCGAGGAGCGCGAAGACGTTCTCAAGCCCCGTGATCGCCCGCTGGAACACCGTGGCCAGGTCGACGAACCGCACGATCGGCGGGAAGACGAAGGCGATGTAGGCGTTGAACGCGACCAAGGTGCCGACGCCCATCTCGCCCCGGATCACCAGGAGCCCGCCGTAGCCGAGGACGATCAGCGCGCCGACCGATCCCAGCAGGTCGGCGATCACGGCGAGCTTCGTGTTGCGCATCACGATCCGGGAGTAGTTGAAGAAGTCCGCGTTGATGCCGCTCGAGAAGGTCGTGATCTCGCCCTCCTCGCGGACGAAGGACTTGATGACGCGGGCGCTCGAGACCTTCTCGTGGAGGAACCCCATCACGCGGTCCCAGTTCTGGCGGTGGGTCCGGCTTTCCTCGCGCATACGCCGGCGGTTGTAGAGGTAGTTGAAGACGAAGAGCGGCATGACCGCGCAGGTGGCCGCGGCCAGGCGCCAGTCCACGTAGAAGAGGAACCCGATGACGGCGACGACCGTGACCGAGTCCGCGATCAGGTTAATGAGGAAGCCGTTCGTCAGGTTGTAGACCTCGCCCGTGTCCTGGCTTATCCGGGAGACGGTCTGGCCGGTGTGCGTCCGGTCGTAGTAGCGCAGCGAGAGGGTCTGCAGGTGGGCGAAGAGGTGGATCCGCAGGTCGCACACGAGCCGCATCGCGGCGTTCTGGAGCACCCGGTTGCGCACCATCGTGAGCCACGCCCGCAGGATGAAGAGCGCCGAGAAGAGCGTGAGGAGGCGCGCCAGGAGGCCGAGGTCCTTCTGGGGCAAAGCCTTGTCGATGATGAGCTTCAGGATCCACGGCGCCGGCAAGGTCAGCAGGGTCGCCATGAGGATGAGGCCGACGCCAAGGGAGATCTTGGCGGCATGGGGCCGGCACAGCCCGAGAAACCTCCGAAACGGCGATCGGTTCACCGGCTCGAACTAAGCGATCCGCGGCCCGGCGCCAGACCAAACCGCCGGCCCGGCCCTCGTCCGCGCCCGCCCCGCAACGCGGGGCCTCCTTTGCGGCCCCGCCGAGATTTGTTGGAAGTCGGCTGGAATTCGGCACCGCTCGTGCTACCCCTTGGGGCGTGAATCCGCCGCCCCCCGCCGCATCGACACCCAAGGCGGCCTTCCGCCTCACCAAGATCATCTTCACCCTCGGCCCCTCCACGCAGGACGAGGCGATGCTTGAGAAACTCATCCTCGCGGGCGTCGACGTCTGCCGGCTCAACATGGCCCACGCCGACGAGGCGTGGACCCGCACGATGATCCGGCGCGTGCGCGAGGTCTGCCGCAGGACCCAGCGCCACATCGCGCTTCTCATGGACGTGAAGGGCCCGGAGATCCGGACGGGCGACCTTGCCGAGCCGGTGGACTTGGTCGCCGGCCAGCTGATCGACCTCATGCCGGGGCCGGGCGAGCCCGAGGACGGGGTGTTCGCGGTCGGCGTCAACTATCCCCTGATGGGCGGGGACGTCCGGGCCGGCACCGTCGTCCTGGTCGACAGCGGCCTCATCCGGCTCGAGGTACAGAGCACGTCGCCCTCCCGGGTCCGCTGCCGCGTTGTCGTGCCGGCCAAGCTCCACAGCCGCCGGCACATCAACCTGCCCGGGGTGAAGGTCCGGCTTCCGGCCCTGACGCCGAAGGACCGCGCCGACATCGAGGTCGGCGTCGAGGAGCAGGTCGACTTCTTCGCGCTGTCGTTCGTGCGCGAGGCCGACGACATCGACATCCTGCGGCGGCTGCTCTCGGACCTCAAGAGCTCGGCGCGCATCGTCGCAAAGGTCGAGGACCAGTCGGGCATCACCAACCTGGACGAGATCATCGTGGCCTCGGACGCGGTGATGATCGCCCGGGGCGACTTGGGGATCGAGGTGCCGATGGAGACGCTCCCCTTGTTCCAGAAGATGGCCGTCGAGGCCTGCATCAGGCACCGCAAGCCGGTCATCGTGGCGACCCACCTGCTCGAGTCGATGATCACCTCCCCGGTCCCCACGCGGGCGGAGGTGAGCGACATCGCGAGCGCCGTCTGGTCCACCGCGGACGCGATCATGCTCTCGGGCGAGACCGCGACCGGCCTGTACCCGCTCGAGTGCGTCCAGTTCATGAAGCGGGTCGCGGGGAGGGTCGAGGAGAGCGAGCCCAAGGGCTACAACACGGCGCTTCCGCTCAAGAACAACAAGGACCGCCTGCTGCGCTCCGCGGTCGTCCTGGCCCAGGAGCTCGGGGATTCGGGCATCGTGGTCTTCACGCGCAACGGCTTCCTGCCCCAGTCGCTCGCCGCCCTGCGCGCCAAGCGCTGCCCGATCTACGCGTTCACGGACGAGCCGCAGGTCTTCCGCCACATGCTGCTCATGTGGGGGGTCGAGCCGTTCCTGATGCCGTTCGCGGCCGACCCTGAAGAGGTGATCTGCGCCGCGTTTGCCTACCTGCTCCGCAGGAACTGGGTGAGGCAGGGCGACTGGATGGTGGTGGTGACAAACGTCCTGGCGGGAAAGAAGACGATCGACACGATCCAGATGCGGCCGGTGGAGTGAACCCTCCGGTGGGGCCCCTCATTTCGCGGGCAGGGGCTTGCGGGTCGCCGCCTTGACCAGCAGCTCGTGCCACGGGTCGGTGTCGATGCGCTCGAGCGTGCCGCCGAGATGGACGTCCTCTCCGAGGAGCGAGTAGCCAAGCTCGTCCGTGCGGGGGGAGAGGAGGCCGGCCTTGGAGAGGAGGTCCGCGGCGCGGCCGCGGGCCCCGAACTCGAGATCCACGCTGAGCGGCTCCCTGAAGAGGGGCGTGCCGCGCTCGTAGCGGATCGTGCCGGTCCCCTTCACGTGCTCATCGCGGGCCGTCGCCTCAATCGAGGCAAGCCGGATGGTCCCGTCGCTCCCGCGGACGGCGTCCACCGTGATCTGGTCGCAGCCGATCTCGGCGACCTCGTAGGTGAAGCTTAAGACCGCCTCGGCGTTCTTGCTGAGGGGGTTCTTTCCCGCGTTCGGGGAGGAGCCCGCCTTGTGCCCGAAGATTACGCCCACGGCGGAGCCCACGCTGTCGAGCGAGTCCTTCACCGGGGTCGAGGCCTCCGGGATCGACTCCGCCACGCTCGTCTGAAGGAGCCGGATGATCCCCGTCGTGCTCGCGAGCCGGAACCTCGCCTCGGAGCGCCCGATCAGGTCGTCCGGGCTCCCTCCGCTTCCGGTGATCTCCCCGGTGAGGGAGAAGCGGCCCTCGACCTGCGCCAGCTGGCCCTTCTCGTGCGCCGGGAAGAGCGTTGCCGCGTCGATTTCCGTCACCAGGGCGGTCGTGGCCTTGACCCGGTAGGGTAGGTCGGCGGCGGCGTCATAGGCGAGCGTCCCCTCGACCTTCGTGAGGCTGTGATGGTCGACCCCGCCCCGCCCGCCCTCCAGGCGTATCGACGCGGGCTCGATGTCGAGCGTGCCTCCCACGTCGCTAAACTCGTGGTCGCCCGCCTTGAGCGCGTCGAACGTGAACGCCACGCGCCCGGTCCACGTGCCCCAGAAGGGGGCCCGGTCGCGCGGGGCGGCCGTCGGCGCCGCGGCGTAGCCCCCGTCCGCGGGCCCCAGGACGCCGCCTAGCGCCTCCAGCGGCCCACCGAGGAGGCGAAGCTCCTCAAGCGAGACCCTCCCCCCGGTCAGCGTCACCGAGCCCCCGGCGGCGGCCGAACCGCCATTCCACGTGCCCTCCGCCGACACCTCCGTCACCTCCTTTCCGAATGCAATCTTCGCGGGAACGAGGAAGGCCAACGAGCCGTCGGGGTCGATATTGGCCTTCACGCTCGCCGTGAGCGTCCGCTGCGGGTCGCGCCCGACCGCGGAGACGCTGGCCTCCACCTCCGTGGCGCTCCCGAGGGTGCCCGAGAACTCGCCGGAGGCCGAGCGCCCCCTGATCCAGGGGAACGCGGGGGCCGCCTGCCGGGCGGCGATCGCCGCCAAGTCGGCGCTCCACGTCCCCTTGATCGCAATGGATTGGGCGTTGCCCGGGGCCTCGGACGCGCCGGCCTCGATCCGCGCCAGGCGCTGTCCGGCGCTGGCGATCTCGAGCGGCGCCAGCCGAAGCTGCCAATCGTGGCGTCCGAACTGGATCACGGGCGAAAGCGAAAGGTCGAGCCCCCGGGCGAGTGTCCCATGGGCGCCCCTGACCGAGACGCCGGCCGCGGCAAGCGGGGTCTTCGCGCGCAGGGCGAAACCGGAGTCCGTGGCCGCCACGAGCAGCTCGCCCGTCAGGTCCCCGCCCGCCAGGGTGACGCCCCCGGCCATGCCGGAGACCCAGGCCATCGGGAACCCCGGAACCCGGACGTCCATCCAGTCGGAACGCGGCTTGGAGAGGCTCAGGCTGCCGGTCGTTTCGTCGATCTCGAAGGCCTGGAGCGACTGCGCGACCGCGGCCGTGCGCGCCTGGCCGAGCGAGACCTTGAGGCTGGCGAAGCTCAGGGAATGGCCGCGGTGCACGGCGTCGAAGCGGCTGTCGAACGCGACCGTGCCCAGTTCCTCCAGCGGGGAAGCGAGCACGCCGAGGTGGCCCGCGATCCCGGAGAGGCTCCCCAGCAGGTGCACGCTCGAGAAGGGTAGGTCGACCTCGAAGCGACCGTCGCCTGAGACCGAGAAATTCGGGAGCGGACGGCCCCGCGTGAAGGCCCCGAGGTCGTAGTCGCGAAGATCGACCCTCCATGTCCCCGAGAGGCCCCGCGCCGCACCGGGCAGGCTTGCCTCAAGGGCCAGCAGGCGCCGGCCCCCGCGGCCGATTTCGACCCAATAGGCCTCCTCGGTGGGGCTCGTTGCCGCCACGCTGGCCGCCACGTCGAGGTTTTCCTCGACCGACCCGCGCTTGACCGAGACGTCGGCCTTGATCCCGATCCGGCCCGCGGAGGCCGCCCTGCGCATCCCGACGGTCACCGTGCCGTGCGCGGAGAACGAGGTCCAGCCCTGGTCCGCATTCCTAGCGTCGCCCGAGGCGTCAAAAGGGAATGCGCCGTCACGACCCCCGGAAAGCCCGCCGCCCGTCAGGACCACGTGCACGGAGGCCGGCGCCCTTCCGGTTGCGCTAGGAAGCAGCACGTCGCCCTCCAGGGCGACCCCGTCCAGGGACCCGTCCACCGGCAGGCGCCATCCGTTAAGGATCCCGCGAAACGCGCGGGCGGCCGCCTGCGCGGGCGCCGCGCCCGGGTTTGCCGGTGGCCCCGCAGAGGCCGCGGCCGAGGGCGCGGAGACCGGCTCGGGCGCGGCCGCCCTGCCGGAGGCGTTCCTCAGGTCGAGGGTCCACCCCTTGGCCTCCAGCCTCCGGATGAGGAGCCCGCGGCCGAGGAGCGCCGTCGTCAACGGCAGCTTCGCCTTGAGGCTCGGGACCGTGAGCACGGCGCCGCCGGACTCCAGCCGCAGGTCCTCCACGTCCGCCTCGCCGAAGCCCGCCGTGACCGATGCCAGGGTTGCCTTGAGGCCCGGCTGCCTCGCCAGGGCGGCCTGCGCGACCCAGGTCTGCACCGCTGGCAGTAGGGCGACGGCCGCGAGGATGCCGAGAAAGGCGGCGATCACGCAGGCACAAATGCCGAGAAGTCGGATGAATTTCACCAGAGTGACCGATCGTACGACCGCGCGCGCCAGTCAATGTGTCATGTTTAAAGACTGACCGGGCCCCTCGTGCGCTGAACAGGAACCCGCCCCCCAAGCGCCAGCGCCTCCCCGGGGACCTTCCGCAAGGCCCCGTCGCCAAGGCTTAACCCGCAAGTAAGTATGAAGTAAACTGTTGCGCAGCACCTGCCGCCGTGATTGGCTCCGGGTCGAGCCGCCCGCCTTCCGGGCGAACGGCAAAATCGGCGCAGGATATACCAAGAACTGGCGAGTCGGTACAAAATGGGGGGAATAGAATTACCGCGTGACTAAACAACCCCACATCGGTCTGTCCGCATGGGGGGAGGCTCCGATGCTGCACGGCGCCGCCGTTCTCGCCGACCCCCTCCTCAACAAGGGCACGGCCTTCAGCGAACGCGAGCGCGACGCGCTCGGCCTTCGTCCGCTTCTGCCGCCGCGGGTCTTCACGATGGACGAGCAGGTCCAGCGCACGCTCGGGGCCGTCCGGCGCAAGCAGGACAACATCGAGAAATACATCTACCTGACGAACCTCCAGAACCGCAACGAGGTGCTCTTCTACCGGCTTGTCATCGACTACATCGAGGAGATGGTGCCCCTCATCTACACGCCCACGGTCGGCGAGGCGTGCCTGCAGTACGGTTCGATCTACCGGCGCCCGCGCGGGCTCTTCATTAGCTTGAGGGAGCGGGGCCGGATCGCGGAGATGCTGCGGCTCTGGCCGCACGACGGCGTCCGCTTGATCGTGGTGACCGACGGGGAGCGGATCCTCGGCCTGGGCGACCTGGGGGCGCTCGGGATGGGCATCCCGGTCGGGAAACTCTCGCTCTACACCGCGTGCGCGGGCGTCCACCCGTACTACACGCTGCCGATTACGCTCGATGTGGGGACGGACAACGAGACCCTGCAGAAGGGCCCGTTCTACATCGGCATCAACGAGCACCGGGCCCGGGGCGCGGCCTACGACAGCTTCATCGACGAATTCGTCACCTCGGTGAAGACCGTGTTCCCGAAGGCGCTCCTGCAGTGGGAGGACTTTGGCAACGCCAATGCGTTCCGGCTGCTCAACAAGTACCGGCGCCAGCTGCCCTGCTTCAACGACGACATCCAGGGCACGGCGTCGGTCGCGCTCGCCGGGATCCTCGGGGCGCTGCAGATCACGGGCGGCAAGCTCGCGGACCAGCGGATCCTCTTCCTTGGGGCCGGCGAGGCCGGGACCGGCATCGCCGACCTCTACACGGCGGCGGCGCGCGCCGAGGGCCTGAGCGAGGCCGCGGCCCGCGGGCGGTGCTGGTTCGTGGACACCAAGGGGCTGGTCGTCAGGGGGCGCGGCGACACGCTGGCCGAGCACAAGGTGCCCTACGCCCACGACCATCCCTTCATCGCGACGCTCGCGGAGGCCGTCAGGGTGCTTAAGCCGACGGCGCTCATCGGAGTCTCGGGGATGGCCGCCGGATTCACGCGCGAGATCGTGGAGGCGATGACGGCGGTGAACGACCAGCCGATCATCTTCGCGCTGTCGAACCCGACGTCGAAGGCGGAGTGCACGGCCGAGCAGGCCTACACGTGGTCGAGGGGCAAGGCGATCTTCGCCTGCGGCAGCCCGTTCGCCCCGGTCGAGTACCAGGGCCGCCGGTTCGTGCCGGGCCAGGGCAACAACATCTACATCTTCCCCGGCGTCGGCTTGGGCGCGCTCTCGAGCGAGGCTGCGGAGGTCACCGACGAGATGTTCCTGGCCGCGGCCCAGACCCTGGCCGGCCTCGTGCAGCCGGAGGACCTCGCCCTCGGGCGGATCTATCCGGCGCTCACCAAGATCCGCGAGGTGTCGCTGCAGATCGCGGCGGCCGTGGCGGAGGTGGCCCACCGCAGCGGCCTCGCGCGGGCCCCGCGCCCCGCCAATATTCTTGAGGACATCCGGGACCGGATGTTCCAGCCGGTCTACAGGGACTTCGCCTGAGCCGGGCCCGAGCCGGTTGCGTCGGGCCACTTCGCCCTGAGGTAGCGCAGGATCCCCTTCGCGGCGAAGCGCGCATCGCGCACGGCGTGGACAACGAGGCTCGGTCCCCGGACCGAGTCGCCGCCGGCGAAGACCCCCGGGACGTTCGTCATCTGGTTCTTGTCGGTCACGAGGGCGCCCCATTTGTCCGTCCTGACCCGGGAAAGGTCGCTGCCGGGGGGGAAGGGCACCGACTCAAAGCCGTACGCCACAATGATCACGTCCGCAGGCACGCTGAAGTCCGAGCCCGGCACCGGGCGGGGCTTCTTTCGCCCCGAGGCGTCCGGCTCCCCGAGCTCCATCCGCTCGCACCGCACGCTCTCGACTGAGCCGCCGGCGCCCGCGGCGATCTCCACCGGGTTCGTCAGGAACTCAAAGCGGGCGCCCTCCTCGATGGCGTTCAGGAACTCCTTGCGGCTTCCCGGCATGTTTGCGAGGTCGCGCCGGTAGAGGCACACCGCCTCGCGGGCTCCCGCCCGAAGCGCCGTCCGCAGGCAGTCCATCGCGGTATCCCCGCCGCCGAGCACGACCACGCGCTTGCCCCTGACGTCGATCGGCGCCAAGTCCGGTGGGGGCGGTTCGACGTTCTTCTGGATGAGGAACGGCAGAGCGTCCGCGATCCCGGCGGACTTGTCGCCGGGAAGGTCGAGCGGCTTGGGTTTGAGCGCGCCCACGCCGAGGAACACCGCGTCGAATTGCGAGAGCAGGGCCGCAAGCGACAGGTCCCAGCCGACGCGCACACCGAGCTTGAGCACGACGCCGCGCTTGCAGAGGCGGTCGATCCGCCGCTGCACGATGCGCTTGTCCAGCTTGAACGCCGGTATCCCGTTCATGAGGAGCCCGCCCGCGAGCCGGTTCGACTCGAAGATCGTGACCTCGGTGCCGTCCCGCGAGAGCTCGTCGGCGCAGGCTATCCCCCCGGGGCCGGAGCCGACGACGGCGACCTTGAAGCCGTTCGGGGCCGGCATCGGGTCCTCGACGGCGTCGTGATCGAAGGCGTAGTCGTTGAGGAAGCGCTCGACCGAGCCGATCGCGACCGGCTCGCCCCTCGCGTTGAGGATGCAGGCCCCCTCGCACAGCCGCTCCTGGGGGCACACCCTGGAGCAGATCTCGGGCATGTTGGAGGTCGAGCGCGACACGGCCGCGGCCTCGAGGAACTGCCCCTCCGCGGCCAGGGCCAGCCATTCCGGGATCCGGTTCGAAAGGGGGCAGCCCTTCGTGCAGAGCGGATCGGGGCACTGGATGCAGCGAATCGCCTGCTCCCGGACCGCAGCCTCGTCAAAGTCCGAGTAAATCTCCTGGAAATCGAGGATCCTGTCCGGCGCCGACCGCTTGGGCGGCGCCGCCCGCCCGATCAGGGACCAGGCGTACTTCGAATTGTGGACTGGAGGGTCTTCCGAGGACATGGAAGGGTGGGCGGTTTGGCGCGGGAGCAGCATGCGGGCAGGCGGGCTCCCGCGCTCGCCAGTTATTGGCATTCCCCACGCATATCTTGTCGGATCGCCCCAAGGACAAAGCCACGGATGACGGGCTTCCCAAAGGGGCGCCGGGCGCGCGCCCCCAAAGGGGCAACCCTCCGCGCCCCGCTGGGCCTCAGGGTGTTCCGGGGTCCGGGCGGCAACGGTCCCCGGGAAACGCCCCAAGGCGCATCCCGACAATAAGTGCGCAGTCTCTCGCAAGAAAAGGTGAGGCAGAATGGCGCCCGGTCCGTAGGATGCTTTCATGCCGATAGAAGCGACTGCACGGTCGTCGCGTGGCGCGCGGGCCCTGGCCCGCGCCGCCGCCCTCCTCATGTGCGCCCTTCTCGCCGGGGCCGGCGCCCGCGCGGCCGACGCGCTGACGAACCAGTCGTGCCTCGACTGCCACGAGAAGATCCCGCCGGAGAAGAAGGACAAGGACACGGAGTCCAATCCGGCGATCGAGATCCTGCGGGCCGACACGTTCGCGAAGTCCGTCCACGGCAAGCTCAAGTGCATCGACTGCCATGTCGGCATCACCGACATCCCGCACGACGACAAGCTGCCGCCCGCGCAGTGCGCCTCCTGCCACGCCTCCGAGGCGAAGGCCTACGCCACGAGCATCCACGGCATGAGCCACGCGATGGGGGCCTCCGGGGCCGCCACCTGCGCCAGCTGCCACGGCGACCACGAGATGGTGCCGGTCAAGCACATCGACTCCCCGGTCTTCAAGCTGAACCTCCCGCAGACCTGCGCCACGTGCCACAGCAACAAGAAGCTGACGGACGAGTACCGGATGGGAAGCCCGAAGGCCCCGGTCGACTACGCCGACAGCATTCACGGGCAGGCGCTCCTCAAGATGGGGCTGATCGTCGCCCCGTCGTGCAATGACTGCCACGGCGTCCACGACATCAAGCGCAGCGTCGACCAGAGCTCGCACACCAACAAGGCCAACGTCGCCAACACGTGCGGCCAGTGCCATGTGGGCATCGAGGCCACCTACAGCCAGAGCGTCCACGGCGCGCTCCTTGCGAAGGGGGACCGCCGCGCGCCCGTGTGCTCGGACTGCCACAGCGCGCACCAGATCGCGGCGCCCGCGACCCTGGGGTTCAAGGCGCAGAGCGACGTCGTGTGCGGCAGCTGCCACCAGGACCGGCTCGCCCGCTACCGCGACACGTACCACGGCAAGGCGATGGCGCTCGGCAGGCCGAACGTGGCCTCCGACGTCGCGGCCTGCTACGACTGCCACGGGCACCACGACGTGTTCCCGGTGAAGGACCCCCGCTCCCGCCTCTCCAAGGAGCGGATCCTGGGGACGTGCCAGCAGTGCCACGAGGGCGTCACGCCCAAGTTCACGGAGTACCGCCCCCACGCCGACCCCCTGGACGCGGCCAACTACCCCCTGCTGCACAAGGTGTACGTGTTCATGACGGCGCTATTGATCGGCGTCTTCGCCTTCTTCGGGCTGCACACGCTCCTCTGGCTCGTCCGCTCGGTCTACCTCTACCTCAACGACACCAAGACGTTCCGGGAGGCGAAGACCAAGGCGATCGCCGACGACGAGCAGTTCACGCGCTTCACGCCCTTCGAGCGGGCCCTCCATCTGATGGTGGTGACGAGCTTCCTCTTGCTCGTGCTGACCGGCATGCCGCTCAAGTTCTACTACACGAGCTGGGCGAAGGTGATCTTCAGCGTCCTCGGAGGGGCGGAGGTCGCGCGCGCCCTGCACCACTTCGGGGCGATCATCACCTTCGGCTACTTCGGCCTGCACCTGGTGGCGCTCGTCAGGATGCTTTGGGCCAAGCGCGGCGTCGTGCGCAACCCGCAGACCGGCAGGCTCGAGCTGCGCCGGCTGACGGCGGCGCTCTTCGGCCCGGATTCGATGATCCCGTCCTTCCAGGACCTCAGGGACTTCATGGCGCACCAGAAGTGGTTCTTCGGCAAGGGCCCGCGGCCGCAGTTCGGCCGGTGGACCTACTGGGAGCGCTTCGACTACTTCGCCGTGTTCTGGGGGGTCGCCATCATCGGCGCCTCGGGCATGGTCATGTGGTTCCCGAAGTTCTTCACGACCTTCCTGCCGGGGTGGGCGATCAACATCGCCCTCATCATCCACTCCGACGAGGCGCTGCTCGCCGCCGGCTTCATCTTCACCGTCCACTTCTTCAACACGCACTTCCGGATCGAGAAGTTCCCGATGGACACCGTCATCTTCTCCGGGCGGATCTCGAAGACCGAGCTCCTGCACGAGAGGAAGACCTGGTACGACCGCCTGGTCGCCACCGGCCGCCTCGAGGCGCACCGCGTGAAGGACGAGTGGGAGGGCAGGAAGAGGATGGCCCGGGGCATGGGCTTCATCTTCTTCGGCCTGGGGCTCGTGCTTCTCGGGCTCATCGTCTACGCGATGGTCTCGCGCCTGTGGCGCTGACAAAGGCTCCAGGATTCCCGGCGTCTATCCTTGTTTCCGGGCGCCGCGCGCCCTTACCCTTTGCGGGTGAAAGAACCGGATTTTGAACAGATCGCGCGGCTGCCGATCATCCGGTACTACGAGGAGGCCTTTCGGAAGGCGACGGGCGTGCCGCTTGTCGTGGCGCCCCCCGGCGAGTCCGCGACGCGCTTGAGCTTCGGCCGATGCGAGAACGCCTTCTGCACGCTCGCCACCGGGACGCCGGTCGGGTGCGCCGCCTGCCTGGAGGTCCAGGTGCGGGCGAGGCGGGGCGTCGCGAGCCAGGGCAGGCCCACGCAGGTCAATTGCTTTGCGGGGCTCTCGGACGTGGCGGTGCCCGTCACGGTGCGCGGCCGCCACGTGGCCACCCTGATGAGCGGGCAGGTCTTCCGCCGGGAGCCGACGCAGCGCGACTTTCAGATCGTGTTGAACGTCATGGCCGCGGGGAGGGACCGGGAGTGGGAGGGGAGGCTGCGGAGGGCCTATTTCAGCACCCCGGTGGTCACCGCGGACCGCTTCGAGGCGGTCATCCAGCTCCTCGGCGTGTTCTCGCAGTACCTTTCCGACCACATCGACCGCCTGGCGATGGAGTCCGGCGCGGATGAGCCATTGGCGGTGTCCAATGCGAAGCGCTTCGTCCAGGCTCGGGTCGAGGAGCCGATCACGCTCGCACAGGTGGTCGAGCACGTGCGGGTCAGCCGGTTCCATTTCTGCAGACTGTTCAAGCGGGCGACCGGCATGACGCTCACGCAGTACGTGACGCGGGTCCGCCTTGAGAAGGCGAAGACGCTCCTCGTGGATCCGTCCCTGCGCATCTCCGAGGTCGTCTACGCCTCCGGCTTCGGTTCCATTCCACGCTTCAACAGCGTCTTCAAGCGGCACATGGGCATGGCGCCGACCGCGTACCGGGTGGCCCTCCAGTCGCAGCTGCCCAATTGAGCCTTTGGCGTCCGCGCAGGCAAAACCGCAAAATTCGATAAGCAAATCGCAAGCGGCAATTAGCCGGGGGCGCGTCGTTATGATATGCTAGGCCGCATGCAGCGCGCATCCGGGCCTTCGACCCACACCCCGGGGCCCTCCCGGGCGCCGCACGTCCCTCCAAACGCCTTCACCCCATGAAAATCAAACCCGTACTTGTTCTCCTTGCGTTGGGCGTCCCGCTCGCAGCGCTTTTCGTCGCGGACGTCGCCCGCGCCGAGGAGGACGCCGCGGCGGTCAGCAAGGAGCAGCTGGCGCTCTACGACAAGGGCCCGTCCTCGATCGACGTCTCGGCGTACCCGGCGGGAATCCAGAAGAACTACGCCGTCTTCCGGGAGAAGTGCACGCTCTGCCACACGCTCGCCCGGCCGATCAACTGCGAATTCGTCCTCCCCGATGAGTGGTCGCGCTACATCAAGCGCATGATGCACAAGCCCGGCTCCATGATCAGCCCGGGCCAGGCGAAGAAGATCTACGAATTCCTGGCCTTCGATTCCTCGGTCCGCAAGAAGGCCCTCTTTGACGAGAGGCTGTCAAAGGCCGCGGCCGCCGACAAGGCCGACGCGGAGGCCCGGATCAAGGAGATCATCGACCTGTACGCGCAGAAGTAGGCGGGGCCCAGCCGGACGATCCGACCCCAAATGCCCGCCACCTACACGGTCGAGCTGCCCGACCCCGGCTATTTCGCCCGACAGGTCCTCTGCCGGGAGGGCTGCCCGGTGCGCACCGACTCGGGGGCCTACGTGCAGGCGATCGCGCAGGGCCGCTACGAGGACGCCTACATCATCGCGCGCGCACCCAATCCCTTCGCCTCCATCTGCGGCAGGGTGTGCGCCGCCCCCTGCGAGGCCAAGTGCCGGCGCGGCGCGCTGGACGCCCCGGTGTCGATCCGCGCCCTCAAGCGCTTCGTCTGCGAGCGCTACGGCGTCGAGTCGGACGACTTCGACCTCGCACGGGTGTACCCCCAGTTGCGGGACCCGCGACGCGAGCGCATCGGCAGCGGCCGCAAGGTGGCGATCGTCGGCGCCGGGCCCGCCGGCCTGTCGTGCGCGCACGAGCTGGCGCTCATGGGCTTCTCGCCGACCGTCTTCGAGGCGCAGAACCTGGCCGGAGGCATGCTGGTCCTCGGCGTCCCCGAGTACCGGCTGCCGCGCGAGATCGTCCGCGCGGAGATCGCCGCGATCGAGGCGCTCGGGGTCGAGATCCGGCTGAACTCGCGGCTGGGCCGGGACTTCGCCTTCTCGAGCCTGAAGGACGAGGGCTACGAGGCGGTCTTCCTCGGGATCGGCGCCCACAAGAGCCGCGAGATGGCGATCGAGGGCGTGCAGAATGACGGCGTCCTTCGCGCGATAGACTTCCTGCTCAACATCAACCTCGGGTACAAGGTCTCGCTCGGCCGGAAGGTCGTCGTGATCGGCGGCGGCAACGTCGCGTTCGACGTCGCGCGCTCCATCGTGCGCCAGTCGGAGAAGGCCGCCGGGATGAGCGAGGCGGAGCTGCGCGTGGCGCTGCGCCGGGCCGCCGCGGCGCTGGAGGAGCTCACGACCAAGGACGCCGAGGCGCCGGACGAGGTGCGGATTGCCCTCGACGTCGCCCGCGAGGCCATCCGCAGCGGCGTCCCGGAGGTGCACATGTACTGCCTCGAGAGCCTCGACGAGATCCCCGCCGCGCGCGAGGAGATCGAGGAGGCCGAGGAGGAGGGCATCCACCTGCACACGCGCTACGGCCCGAGGCGCATCCTCGGCCGCGACGGCAAGGTGACCGGAATCGAGCTCGTGAGGGCCAGCCGCGTCTTTGACGAGAACAGGAGGTTCAACCCGCAGTTCATCGAGGGCAGCGAGGAGATCCTCGACGCCGACACGGTCGTGCTCGCGATCGGGCAGGCGCCGGACCTCTCCTGGATCCGCCCCGATGACAACCTGAAGGTCACGTCGCGGGGCACGCTGCAGACCGACCCGGGAACCATGGCCACCTCGAGGCCCGACGTGTTCTGCGGCGGGGACGCCGCCTTCGGGCCGCGCATCATCATCACGGCCGTCGCCGAGGGCAAGCGGGCGGCGCGCTCGATCGCGAAGTATCTGACGGGGAGCGCGCCCGCCGAGCCGCAGCAGGCGCGGGTCACGGTGTACGACACCGAGCGCTACGCCATGACGCCCGGCTACGAGAGGCTCGAGCGCCAGAGGCCGCCGGCCCTCGCCACGGACAGGAGGGTGGGGATCGCGGAGGTGGAGCGCGCCTACCCGGCGGCCGATGCGCGCCAGCAGGCCGACCGCTGCCTCAAGTGCCAGGTGGGCCCGGTCTTCAACGGCGACGAGTGCATCCTGTGCGGCGGATGCGCCGACGTCTGCCCCGAGTACTGCCTGAGGCTTGTGGACGTGGCGCAATTGCGGGGGAGCGACGCCCTCCAGGCCGCGTTCATAGGGCGCTACGGAAGGGTGCCCGGTCCCGGCGAGCAGGGGGCGATCATCAAGGACGAGACGCGCTGCATCCGCTGCGGCCTGTGCGCCGTGCGCTGCCCCACGGGGGCGATCACGATGGAGCGCGTCGAACTGGTGCCCGCTTGAGATGAACCCCAGCACACCCACCGAGAACGAGGTCACCCGCCGCGGCTTCTTCCAGCTCACGATGGGCTGGATCGCGGGGTCGTTCGCCGCGGCGGCGACCGCCGTGGCGACCGTGCGCTTCCTGGTGCCGAACGTGGTGTTCGAGCCGGCGCAGCGCTTCAAGGCCGGGGCGCCGGGCGACTACCCCGACGGCTCGGTCACGTTCCTTGAGGACGAGCGGGTCTTCCTCGTGCGCCGGGGAAACACCTTCCGCTGCCTGTCGGCCGTGTGCACGCATCTGGGCTGCACGGTCAACCGCTCCGAGAAGGGCTACCACTGCCCCTGCCACGGCAGCACGTTCAACGCGGACGGGAACGTCGAGAGCGGTCCCGCGCCCCGGGCCCTCACCTGGTTCCTGGTGACGCTCAGCAAGGACAACCGGCTGCTCGTGGACAAGGGCGAGAGCGTCGCCTCCGACAAGTACCTCATCCTGTGAAAACCCCTTCGCCCCTAGGCCTCTGGGCATGGTTCGCCGGGACCCGCGTGGGGAGGTCCATCTTCCGGGTCGGCCCGCCCCGCAGCAACCTCGAGCGCTCGCAGGCGATGGTGTCGAGCTTCCTGTTGCACGTGCAGCCGGCGAAGGTCAGCCGCCACTCGCTGCGCGCGTCGTACTCGCTCGGCCTCGGCCTGATCTCGCTCTACCTGTTCTTTATCCTGACCGGCACGGGCGTGCTCCTGATGTTCTATTACGTGCCGAGCACCACGCAGGCCTACGACCGGATGAAGGACCTCCAGTTCGTCGTCTCGGCCGGCCTTGTCGTGCGCAACATGCACCGGTGGGCCGCGCACCTGATGGTCGCCTTCGTCATGCTGCACATGTGCCGCGTGTTCTACACGGGCGCCTACAAGCAGCCCCGCGAGTTCAACTGGCTGCTCGGGGTCGGCCTGTTCCTCACCACGCTCGGCCTGAGCTTCACGGGCTACCTGCTGCCCTGGGACCAGCTCGCGTTCTGGGCGATCACGGTCGGCAGCAACATCGCGGGCTACGCGCCGGTGGTCGGCCCAGGGATCAAGTACCTCTTGCTGGGCGGCAACACGGTGGGGCAGGAGGCGCTGACCCGCTTCTACGCCCTGCATGTCATCGTGCTCCCGGCCGTCGCCGGCCTGATGGTGGCCGTGCATCTGTTCCGGGTGCGCAAGGACGGCGGGCTCTCCCGGCCCGACGAGCCGGCCGAGGACGCCCAATCGATCCCGCTCGGCCAGCTGCCGACCAACAAGAGCTACGGCCTGATGGAGCTTGCCCGCGGCACGACGCCCCAGGTCGGCCGCGACCCGGACGACGAGGTCTTCGCCTGGCCCCACCTCATCTTCCGCGAGCTCCTCCTCTTTCTCCTCGTCGTCGCCTTCGTCCTGTTCCTGGCGGTCTTCTGGAACGCGCCGCTCGAGGAGCTGGCCAATCCCATTCACCCGCCGAACCCGGCGAAGGCCCCCTGGTACTTCCTCGGCCTGCAGGAGCTCGTGAGCTACTCGGCCTTCTGGGGCGGGGTGGTCGTCCCGGCGCTCCTGGTGACCGCGCTGGCGCTCTTGCCGTATCTTGACCGCAGGCGCGAGGGCGTCGGGCGCTGGTTCGCCCGCGAGCGCAGGGTCGCGAACACCGTCTTTAGCATCTGCCTGGTGATCGCCATCGCGCTGACCATCGTCGGGACCATGTTTCGCGGGCCCAACTGGGGCTGGGTCGTTCCGTGGCGGACGCCCCCGGCGATGACGCAGGAGCACTGAAGATGCACCGGCAATCCCTCCAGAAATTCTACGGCTGGTTCACCGCGCTCGGCCTTCTGGTCGGCGTCCTGGTCGGCGTCGGCTATTACCGCGACGAGTACCGGCCCTGGAAGGACTACCAGCGGCGCTTCATCCGGGAGGAGATCCGCCGCGCCGCGACGCCGGAGCAGCGCCTCCTGGCCCAGAGCACGGCGCTTCAGGTGCGCCAGATCCTCCTGCCCGAGCTCAACCGCGTCGACCGGTGCACCACGTGCCACCTCGCGGTGGAGGACCCAAGCTACGGCGGCTACCCTCAGCCGCTGGCCTACCACCCGCTGCACGACGAGCACCCCTTCGACAAGTTCGGCTGCACGATCTGCCACCGCGGCCAGGGCCGGGCGACCACGGTCGAGGACGCCCACGGGAAGGTGCCCCACTGGGACGACCCCATGCTGCCCCTCAAGTTCATCCAGGCGTCCTGCGGCCAGTGCCACGAGGCCTCGGACAACCCGGCGGCCCCGCAGCTCGCGCGCGGCGAGCAGCTTTTCGAAACCGTCGGCTGCCGCGGATGCCACAAGCTGGGCGGGGTGGGCGGCATCGTCGGGCCCGAGCTCGACAAGGTGGGCGCACGGCGCTCGCCGGACTGGCTCAAGCAGCACTTCCTGGAACCCGCCGCGGTCACCCCGGGCTCCGGCATGCCGCCGCAGAAATTCTCGGAGACCGACGCCGACGCGATCGTCCTCTTCATGCTGAGCCAGACCGGGGCGGAGCTGCCGGTGTTCTACGCCTCGATGAAGGTGATCCCCAGCGCGGCGCAGGGCAGGCGCCTCTTCCAGCAGAAGGGCTGCATCGGCTGCCATTCGCTCGGGGGGCAGGGCGGAAAGGTCGGGCCGGCGCTCGACGACGTCGCCTCGCGCCGCAAGCCCGAGTGGATCGTCCAGCACTTCCGCGACCCGCAGACGGTCAGCCCGGGCACCGTGATGCCGCGCTTCGGCTTCACCGAGGCCGAGGCCCGCGCGTTGACGGACTTCCTGCTCCACCAGCGCGACCAGAAGGTCGCCCTCGACCTGCCGTCGCTCATGACTCCCATTGACCGCGGCCGCGACGTGTTCCGCAAGTACGGCTGCGCCGGTTGCCACGGACCCGAGGGCAAGGGCGGCGTGCCCAACCCGAACGCGAAGACCGCGCAGCAGGTGCCGGCGCTCACCTACGTCGCCGACGGGTACACCAAGGCGGAGCTAAGGAAGCTGGTCACGAACGGCCAGCGCGAGATCGCGGCGCTCGACCCCCAGCGTCCCGTCCCGCCCCTCTACATGCCCCCTTGGGGCAGCACGATTAAGGACGCCGAAATGGACGACCTCGTTGCCTACCTCTTCAGCCTGAAACCCAAGGGGGAGGACCTTGGGTTCTAGGCCCCCCGGGCGACCCTATTCCCGACGGGAGCCACCCTCAAGCACCTCGGCCGCAGCTGCACCCCCCACGCACTCTTGAACAAAGGGCCCACCATGAAAAATGAACCGCGACACGAAGATCTCCCCGCCACGGCTCGCAGGCTCGCCGCTCCCGGCTCGGGCCCCTGGCCGGCCGCCCGCGCCGCGGGCTGCCTCATCGTAGCCGCCGTCCTGTCGGCGCCGGCCGCCCGTGCGGTGCCGAGCTTCGCGCGGCAGATGAACATGCAGTGCATCGACTGCCACACGGAGTTCCCGGTCCTCAACCAGTTCGGCAGGCAGTTCAAGCTGACGGGCTACACGCTGAGCGCGGACCCCTCCGTGAGCAACCTTCCGCCGATCGCCGTCATGCTGCAGCCCTCCTTCACCAACACCCAGGCCTCCCAGGCGGGGGGCGCCGCGCCCGGGTTCGGCAACAACAACAACTTTGCGGTCACCCAGCTGAGCGTCTTCTATGCCGGGCGCCTGTTTGGACCGTATGCGGACAGCCTTTTCGGCAAGGACGCGGGCGTGATCCTGAACAAGATCGGGATTTTCGACCAGACGACCTACGACGGCATCGCCAAGGAGTGGCATTGGGACAACACGGAGCTGCGTTACGCCGACACCGGCACCGTCAAGGACCAGAGTGTCATCTACGGGGCGTACGTGAACAACAACCCGACCATGCAGGATCCGTGGAACTCCACGCCGGGCTGGGGATACCCCTTCTCGGGATCGGGTCTCGCCCCGACCCCCGATGGGGGCACATTGATCGACGGCGGCCTCTCCCAGCAGGTCGTCGGTTTCGGCGCCTACACCATGTTCGCCGACACCTTCTACCTCGATCTGGGCGCCTACCGCACGATCGGGGCCAGCCTCCAGAATTCGCTCGGCGTCGACCCGACGGGCGAGACCCAAATCGCCGGGCTGGCTCCCTACTGGCGCCTCGCCCTGGATCGAATGGTCGGCGACGGCCACTGGGAGATCGGCACGTTCGGCCTGGCGGCCGAGACCTATCCGGGCCGCGACCAAAGCGCGGGCAAGGACCGCTTGACCGACTTTGGGTTCGACACGCAGTACCAGGTCTCGCGCGGCCCGAGCGATGTCACGGCGATGCTTAGCTGGATCTATGAGCGCCAGAACTGGGACGCCAGCTACGCCCTCGGCAATACGGCGAATCCCACGGACACGTTCTGGAAGCTGAAGGCCACGGTTAATTACCTGTACGACAAGACGTTCGGATTTACCGGCCAGTATTTCCTTCTCGACGGGTCCAATGACACGGGCATCTTCGCCACCAGTTCAACGGGCTCGCCCCTGAGCGACGGTGTGGTGCTGCAGCTCAACTATCTGCCGTTCAACAAGGGCGGCGGGCCCTCCTTCTGGCCGCGAAGCAACGTCAAGTTCTCGCTGCAATACACGGTCTACAACCGCTTCGACGGGGCGCGGGCAAACTACGACGGTATGGGCACCAACGCCCGCGACAATAACACGCTCTACGCCGAGGCCTGGATCGCCTTCTGACGGGCCTATGGGGCACCGAGAGCGGCGCCCTTCTTTGCCCGGGCAACCCGCCTAATGGCGCCGAGGCCACGTCTGCGGAACCTTGCACATGGGGCCGGCATGCCGTAGAGGTTGGCGGATATCCTCACGATGCAGCGTCTCCCCAAAAGGCTCCCGGCAGTTTCGCTGATCGCCCTACTGGCGCTCTCGGGGATTCCCGCGGGCCTGTACGGGCGCGACGACGCGAAGGACCCGCCGGCGCCCGCGGCCGCCGCCCCGGCTTCCCAGGCGGCAGCGCCTTCGGGGGCTTCCGCCGCGGTGAACGCGCCCTCGGTCAAGCGCGTCTTTGTCATTCCGATCCGCAACGAGATCGCCCAGCCGGTGCAGTATCTGCTCAGGCGCGGCCTGAAGGAGGCCGTCGCGGAGCACGCGGACGCGGTCGTCCTCGACATCAACACGCCGGGCGGGGCCATCGACGTGACGATCGAGATGATGGACGACCTGAAGAAGTTCCCGGGCAGAACCATCGCCTTCGTGGACAATGAGGCGATGTCGGCCGGCGCGTTCATCTCGGCCGTCTGCGACGAGATATGGTTCGTGGACACCCCCACGGAGGGGATCATCGGGGCGGCCGCCCCCGTTCAGGCGACCGGCCAGGACATCGACGCGACCATGAAGGAGAAGCTTGTGAGCTACCTGAAGGTCCGGATGCGCGCGATCTCGAAGGGCAAGGGATACCGGGGCGAGGTCGTCTCCGCGATGATCGACGCCGACATGGAGCTCAAGATCAACGGCGAGGAGGTGAAGATCGACGGCAAGCCGATCAAGGAGAAGGGCGCGCTCCTGTCGCTCACCGCGACGGAGGCGATGTTCCCCGTGGGAACGCCCCCGAAGCCGCTGCTCGGGTCGGGCGAGGCCAGGAACCTCGACGACCTGCTCTCGAAATGCTTCGGCCCGGGCGCCGTCTCGACCGAGCTCAAGGCGACCTGGTCCGAGGGCCTGGCGGTGATCCTCAACCGCCTGGCGCCCGCGATGCTGGGGCTCGGGATCTTCGCGCTGTTCATCGGCTTCAAGTCGCAGGGGTTCGGCGGCTTCATCGCCGTCGGCGTCGTGCTTCTCACGGTCGTCTTCCTCAGCAGCTACGTCTCGGGGCTCTCCGGCCACGAGCCCGTGATCGTCTTCTGCGTCGGCCTTGTTCTGCTCCTGGCCGAGATCCTCTTCTTCCACAGCGCGGGGTTCCTCGGGATCATCGGCTTCCTCCTGATGATCGGCTCCCTGTTCTGGGCCATGGCCGACCTGTGGCCGGGCGAGCCGATCCAGGTCGCGTGGTCGGCCGACGCCTTTGTGCAGCCGATGATCAACCTCGGCGCCGGCCTCGGGATCGCGCTCGTCCTCGGCGCCTGCCTCCTGCGCTTCCTGCCGCACGGGTGGGTCTGGGACAGGCTCACGGTCAACGAGACGGTGGGCGGCTCCGCCCAGACGGCGGGCAGCGCTCCTGGGACGGGAAAGCTCCTTAAGCAGCTCGTGGGGCGCCGGGGCGTCGCGGCCACGGCGCTTCGCCCGGGAGGGCAGGTCGAGGTCGACGGCCGGCGCTATGAGGCCGAGGTCAAATTGGGCGCGATCGACGCGGGGGCGCCGATCATCGTGCTCGGGCACGGCGATTTCGCGCTCGTGGTCGAACAGGCCCGGGACGAGACTGCGAAGCCAAACGCATGACGCTCATCCTGCTCCTCTTCATCGTGGGGATCATGCTCCTCGCGGCGGACATCTTCGTGTCGAGCTTCGTCATGGCGGCGGTCGGCGGGGTGGCGATGGTCGCCGGCTGCGTCATCGCGTACCGCGACTCCGGCATCTTGGCGGCCGGGTTGGCCGCGGTCATCGCCCTGGTGCTCCTGGGCGGCGCAATCTACATCGAGCTCGTCCTGCTCCCGAAGACCCGGGTGGGCAAGGGGCTTGTCGTCGAGTCGACCTCGGGCTCGAGCAGCCAGCCGCCCCTAGCCAAGGACGCGGCGGTCGTGGGGAAGCAGGCGATCGCCGACACGACGCTCGCCCCGAGCGGCTACGTGCTCGTCGACGGCCAGCGGTACGAGGCATTCTGCCGCACCGGGCACGTGGCCCGCGGCGCGGCCCTGCGGGTCGTCGGCATGGACAATTTCCGCCTAATCGTAGCCAAACAATAAAAGCATATGCCTGACATTTCCCTCATCATCGCCATCCCGCTGATCATCGTCGGCCTCGTTGTCATCGGGATCTTCATCTCGTACATCGGCACCTGGCTGAAGGCCCGTCTGAACGGAGCCCCGGTCAGCATCGTGAACCTCGTCGGCATGCGCCTGGGCGGCGTCCCGTACAACCTCGTCGTCGGGGCGCGCATCACGGCCGTGAAGGCGGGCATCCCGCTCTCGACGGACAAGATCTCCGCCCATTACCTGGCGGGCGGAAACGTCATCCCGACCGTCCAGGCGATCATCGCCGCGCAGAAGGCGGGGATCGAGCTCAGCTGGGACCGCGCCTGCGCCATCGACCTGGCGACCAAGGGCTCCGGAAAGTCGATCGTGGAGGCGGTGCGCACCTCGGTCGACCCGAAGGTGATCGACTGCCCCAACCCCGAGAGCGGGCGCACGACGATCGACGGCGTGGCAAAGGACGGCATCCAGGTGAAGGTGAAGGCGCGCGTCACGGTGCGCACGCACCTCGACCGGTTCGTGGGCGGCGCCAAGGAGGAGACGATCATCGCGCGGGTGGGCGAGGGCATCGTGACGACGATCGGCATGGCGGACAGCTACAAGCAGGTCCTGGAATCGCCCGACAGCATCTCGAAGACCGTTCTCGCCCGCGGGCTCGACGTGGGCTCGGCGTTCGAGATCCTCTCGATCGACATCGCCGACGTCGACGTGGGCGAGAACATCGGCGCCAGGCTCCAGGTCGCGCAGGCCGAGGCGAACAAGAACATGGCCCAGGCGCAGGCGGAGATCCGCAGAGCGGCCGCCGTCGCCCTTGAGCAGGAGATGAAGGCCCGGGTCCAGGAGATGCAGGCGAAGGTCGTCGAGTCGCAGGCCCAGGTCCCGCTGGCCATGGCCGAGGCGTTCCGCAGCGGCCGCCTGGGGGTCATGGACTACTACCGGATGGAGAACATCCAGTCCGACACGTCGATGCGCCAGAGCATCGCCCAGCCGGGCGAAAAGAAGTGACCACGGTCCACCTGGCATCGTCGGGCGCCAGCTCCCTGCCGCAGCTGGTGTTCGTCCTGTTTGCGGGCGCGGTCTGGCTTGTGAAACTTCTCAACCGGCCGAAGCCCTCGCCTGCGGGCTCTGTCCCCAACCCGCAGAGGTCCGAGGAAACGCAGGCGGACGAGCCCGACATTGCCGCCCCGGCGGATCCCGAGGCCGAGGAGCGTGCAAACCGCGTTCGCGAGGAGATCCTGCGCAAGATCGCCGAGCGAAATCCGTCCGCCTCGGCCGGGCAGCTGCGCAGCCTCGTGAAGGCCGCGTACCAGAGGCGCGAGCCGGTCGGCGGGGCCGCGAAGCGGCCCGCCGCCCAACCCGCGCGGATGGCCCAGCAGGCGATCCCCGCGTTCGCGCCGCCGGCTGGCGCCGCGGCGGCCGGGGCGCCGGCAAAGACCGCGGGCGCCCTGTGGCTTGACGAACTTCGCTCGCGCGACTCGGCGCGCCGCGCGATCCTTGTGCGCGAGATTCTGGGCCCCCCGATCGCCCTTCGGTAGGGCGGGGGGCGCCTTCAGCCGCACTGCGGCTCGGCCCCCGCGGCCGCGCTTCCGCGGGCCCCGTACCTTTCATCATTTACCTCCGGGAATCCCGGCGGATAGCATCCGGACCAGAGATGAGTTCCCCGTACGCGACGAAGCCCCCCTCAGCGCAGCAGACACTCGATTTGTTCCGGGGAAAGTGGGCCTCCCGGATGCCTGCGGGACTCGGCGGCGTCGAGGCGGGCGAAGCCGCCCTGTTTGAGGACCCCCGCGTCGACTGGGCGGTCGCCAACCTGGCAAAGCTCGGGTTTCCCATCGCCGACTGCACCGTGCTGGAGGCCGGCCCGCTCGAGGGGGGCCATACCTACCAATTGATCAGGGCCGGCGCAAAGTCCGTGACCGCCGTCGAGGCCCATCCCGAGGCGTTCCTGAAATGCCTCGTGCTCAAGGAGCTTCTCGCCGTGGAGCGGGTGAACTTCCTCTACGGCGACGCGGTCGCGTTCCTGCGCTCGATCGGGCACACCTACGACATCGGCTTCGCCAGCGGCTTCCTGTACCACATGGTCAATCCCGTGGAGGCGCTCGAGCTCCTGTGCCGCCGGACGAGGGCCCTCTTCCTGTGGACCGTCTATTGGGACGGCGAGTTCAACCGGGCGCACCCGGACCGGCTCGCGGGCTCGGCCGGCGCGCGGCAGGCCGAGCACTCCGGCTTCCGGCACACGCTCCACCGCCACAACTACGGCGAGGGCCTGGACTACGGATCGTTCTGGGGCGGCCCCGAATCCTTCTCGAACTGGATGGAGAAGGATGAAATCCTGGGCGCCCTGTCGCATTTCGGCTTCTCGCGCCAGATCGTGGAGCTCGAGTCGAACCCGAACGGCTCGGCGCTGAGGCTCGCGGCCACGCGGCCGTGACGCGCGGCCGGGCGCGCCTGGGTTAGATCGCCGTGTCGATCAGCTCGCCCGGCGCCTGAGCGCCGGGAGCGATCTAACGGGCCCCGGCCAGCCCCAGCGAAAGGGTCACGAGGCTTGCGCCCGCAAAGAGGGCCACGCACCCCGGCCAGCGCGCGTGGATCCAGAACCACGCCGGCACGGTCGTGCCCAAGCTGCCGCCGAGGTAGTAGAAGGTCACGTAGATGCCGGCCGCAGACGACCGGGCGCGGCCCGCGACCTGGCCCGTCAGCACGGTCGCCGACGACTGGGAGACGAAGATCCCCGAGGAGAAGACCGCCAGCCCGCAGATGACGGCCGGCAGCCAGCTTGAGAGCGTCAGCGCCAGGCCGCACAGGCTCATCGACACGGCCACGATCGCGGTCCGGCGAAACCCGTTGCGGTCGTGGTACCGGCCCGAGAGCGGCGTGACGACGCAGCCGAGCAGGTAGACGAAGAAGACGCTCCCGAGCCCCGCGGTCGTGAGCAGGAACGGCGGGCGCGCGAGGTAGAAGTTCGCGTAGGTGAACACCCCGACGAGCGAGAACAGCACGGTGAAGCCCATCCCGCAGATCATGAGCAGCCGGGGGTTTCGCAGGTGCCCCCACGTGTCGCCGAAGGACTTCAGGAGGCGCTCCGCCGGGACGAAGTGGGTCGCGAGCGGAAGCCACCGCCGCACGGCCAGCGCCCCGAGCAGGTCGAGGGCCCCGAGCACCACGAACGCCGCGTGCCAGCCCCAGCGCGCCGCAATGACCCCCGTGAGGAACCGCCCCAGGAAGCCGCCGAAGACCGTCCCGGCCACGTAGGCCGACATGACGGACCCGGTGCGCCCCGCGAACTCCTCGTTGATGTAGGCGATGATGACCGCGATGACGCCCGGGACGAACAGCCCCTGCAGGAAGCGCCACGCGATGAGCGCCGGCAGGGTGTGCGCGGTGGCCGCGAGGAAGGTCGGAACGGCCATCGCGAAGAGCGAGGGCACGATGACCCTTTTTCGCCCCACCGATTCCGCAATGAGCCCGATGACCGGGGCCATGATGGCGACCGAGAGGGTCACCGCGCCGACCGTGAGGCTCACCTGCACCTCGGTGGCGTGGAAGACCTCCTGCAGGTAGGGCAATAGCGGCTGCGTGCAGTAGACGTTCAGGAAGGTGCAGGCGCCCGCGATCATCACGGCGACAACCGCCATCGGGAACGAGCCCGTCCGGGCGGCAGGCCCCCCTGCATCCGTGTCGGAGTTCATCGGCCTCCACCATCGGGCGGCCCGCCGCGAATTACAATTATCCAGATGCCGGCAGGCTTCGCGCGGTCTGTCCAAAATGCTGGACCCGGAAGGGTTCCGCGCTTCTCCTCAAGGATGGATCCAACGTGCGCCCGCGCCTCCTCAAAAAGGCGCTCAAAACCCGCCACCCATCATGAAACCCCTCCTGCGACTCAGCATCTTCATAGGCGTTCTTTCGTCGATCGGCCCCTTTTTGCCCGTCTCGGCTGCTGCCGACCCCGGGCCCTACAAGGTTGTCAACGCCGCCAGGGTCGGGGGCGACGGGGGGTACGACTATGTCTTCGCGGACTCGGCGGGTCGGCGCCTTTACGTGCCGCGCGGCGACCGGATCGATGTGTTCGACCTTGATTCGCTCAAGCCCGCGGGGGTGATCCCGGGCATGAAGGGCGTGCACGGTGTGGCCGTCGACCCGGCGTCCCATCACGGGTTCAGCAGCAGCCTGCCGGTCGTGATGTGGGACACGGGCACCCTTCAAACGCTCAAGACCATCCCCGTAGAGGGCAGGCCCGACGGGATCCTCTTCGATTCCTTTACCGAGCGGGTGTTCGTCCTGAGCCACAGCGCGCCCAACGTGACGGTGATCGACGCCAAGGACGGATCCCTCATTGGCACGCTGGATCTCGCAGGGGAGCCGGAGCAGGGCGTCAGCGATGGCAGGGGGCACCTGTTCATCGACGTGGAGGACAAGGACAACGTCGCGGCCGTCGACGCCGTGGCGCTCAAGGTCACGGCGCACTACGGCCTCGGGGGCATGGGCGGCGGGCCGGGGGCCCTGGCGATTGACGCGCAGAACCACATCCTCTTCGCATTCTGCCACAACCCCCATACCGCCGTCATCATGAGCGCCGACGACGGAAGGATCATCACGAGCCTGCCGATCGGGATGGGGGTCGACGCCGCCGAGTTCAACCCGGCCACCATGGAGGCCTTCAGCTCGCAGGGCGACGGGACCCTGACCGTCATCAGGGAGAGCGGCCCCGCCGGCTTCGAGGTGGAGCAGAACGTGGCCACCCGGGCCGGGGCGAGAACCTCCACCTTGGACGGCGCGACCAACCGGATAATCCTCATCACCGCCGAATGGGCCAAACCCACGCCCGAGCCGACTCCCGCCGCGGGCCAGGGCGCGCCCGCGCACCCGGGCTGGGCCCGGCGCGGACCCATGGTTCCCGGCTCGTTCACGATTCTTGTGGTCGGGCGCCAGGGCTGACCGAACTTTAGGGCGCCTCCAGGCGGCGGAAGGCCAAGGGGCCCAGACGTCGGCACGCCTGGGTCACTCCGAATTTGCGAATGCGCCACAGTGTATGTCGCAACAAGCTGTATATCAAAGGCTAAACGCCAAACGATGCGCCACGGGGCGCCCGACTTAGAATTGCCGAAGGGCGCCTTTTAGGCTTCGCTGGGAGGGCATGCTCTACCTCTTTGAACTGTCCGCCGTGGCGGTCTGCGCCGTCACCGGCGCCCTCGAGGCCGGCAGGCGCAAGCTGGACCTCTTCGGCGCCTCCGTGATCGCCTTCGCCTGCGCGCTGGGAGGGGGCACCCTGCGCGATCTCCTCCTCGGTCGCCTGCCCGTCTTCTGGATCCTGGAGCCCATGTACCTTTACGTGGCCGCATTGACCGTCATTGCGACGCACCTGGTCACGCGCAGGGTGCAGATAAGCGCGCGGGCCTTCCTCTTGCCCGATGCCCTGGGCCTCGCCCTGTTCACCGTGATCGGCACCCAGGTCTCCCTCGAGTTCCGGCAGAGTGTGCCGATCGCGGTCGTGATGGGCGTGGTGACCGGCGTCTTCGGCGGCGTGGTCCGCGACGTCCTGTGCAACGAGGTGCCGGTCGTCTTCCGGGGCGAACTCTATGCCACGGCCGCCCTGTCCGGGGCGGTGCTCTTCTCGGTGCTCGGGAAGGCCGGGGTGCCGACCCCGTACCTGCTTCCGCTCGCCGTCACGGCCACGTTCGGGATCCGGGTGGCCGCCCTGCGCTGGAAGATCGGCCTTCCAAGGATAGCGCCTCCCGTTGAGATATAGCAGGCGCCCGCCTGCGGAAAGCATTCCTACGGGAGGATCGTGACCTTCCGCACCACGGTCGGGACGACCGGTTTGCTGTGCGGCCCGTACGGTCCGGTCGTCGTCGGGGAGTTGGCCACGGCGTCGACGACCTCGATGCCGCGCGTCACCCTCCCGAAGATCACGTAGATCGGGGGCAGGCGAACGTCCTGATGCATGATGAAGAACTGGCTGGAATTCGTGTTGGGACCCCCGTTGGCCATCGCGACGATGCCCCTGCGGTAGCCGGCCCGGTAGAGCGGCGAATCCTTCCGGATCTCGTCGGCGAACGAGCCCCCCCAGGCGCTGACGCCGCCCGAACCGGTCCCGGCGGGATCCCCGCCTTGGATCATGAAACCCGGGGCCACCCGGTGAAAGATCGTGCCGTCGTAGTACCCGTGCTCGGCGAGCAAGCGGAAGTTCTCGGCGGCCTTGGGACTGTCGGCCGCGAAAAGCTCGATCTCAATGGTCCCCTTGTCGGTCTCGAGCCGGGCGTGCAGGCCCCCGGAGCTGCGGGCCCCGGGCGGCACCTTGGGGTTCGGGGCGACGGCCGCCTGGGGCGGATTGGCCGACGCCAGGACGAGGGCGGCCTGGGAAAGGCACAGGAGGAGCACCCCGGTGCGGAGTTGTCGGAAGGGTATCATGGTTGCGTGCTTAGAGGCCACTTGTTCTCGCCGACGGGCCTGTCAAGTCAAGGCGGGGTTGGGTAGTGTTCTAATCTCGAACCCCGGCGCGTTGAACGGCTTCGTGATTGGCAATAGCCAGAAATCGAACAATCTTAGGCAATTTCAGGAGTTAAGTCTAATGATCACCAGCATCCACACCCTGATCTATTCCGACGATGCCCCCGCAACGCGCGCATTCCTTCGCGACGTCCTCGGCTGGCCCTACGTCGAGGATGTGCTAGGTGGAGGCGCGGGTTGGCTGATCTTCAAGACCGGGCGGAGCGAAATGGGCGTGCACCCGACCCACGCCGTCTACGATGGCAAGACGTTCGAATCGCCGCGGCACCATCTGATCTCCCTGATGTGCGACGACATCTCACGCACGGTCGTTGAACTGAAGGGCAAAGGAGCGGAATTCCGCGGCGAAGTTCAGGATCACGGGTACGGACTCGTGGTCATGATGGCCGTACATGGCGCGGACGACATCATGCTCTACGAGCCCAAGCATCCGCTGGCGTATAGCCTGTGACCGATTGAAAGGCCAATTAACTCACTCTCACCCTTCGCAAGGCATCGTTCAAATTTGGACACCAGCCGGGGTTGGCAATGCAGGCGCCGCCCTCGCGGCGCTTGCGCAACGCCCGGGGCGCGGCAATCTTAAGGGGCGTTCCCCTTGCAACCTGGTCCGACTCCTCCATTGGCTCACGATCCGCTCTGGGATCCGTCGCGCTGGCTGCCCACGACCCGCGACGAGCTCGACGCCCGCCACTGGGACTATGTCGACATCATCCTGGTCTCAGGCGACGCCTACGTGGACCATCCCGCCTTCGGCACGGCCGTCATCGGCCGCCTGATCGAGCGGGAGGGGCTGCGGGTCGCCATTGTCCCGCAGCCGAACTGGCGGGACGACCTGCGCGACTTCAGGAAGCTCGGCGAGCCGCGCCTCTTCTTCGGGGTCACCTCGGGCTGCATGGACTCCATGGTCAACCGCTACACCGCGGCGAAGAAGCTGCGCGGGGAGGACGCCTACACGCCCGGCGGCGAGCACGGGTTCCGCCCGGACTACGCGACGACCGTGTACGCCCGCATCCTGAAGCGGCTGTATCCCGGCGTGCCGGTCCTGATCGGGGGGATCGAGGCGAGCCTGCGGCGCGTGACGCACTACGACTACTGGTCGGACATGATCAGGCCCGGGATCCTCGAGGACAGCGGCGCCGACCTCCTGGTCTACGGCATGGGCGAGCTGCCGCTGCTCGAGATCCTGCGCCTGATCAAGCGCGGCGTGCCGTTCTCCTCGCTGCGCACGGTCCCGCAGACGGCCGTCCTCCTGCCGCCGGGCGCCCCGGTCCCGAAGAACCAGAACTGGGAGGATTTCACGCTCCACCCGCACGAGGAGTGCCTCGCCAACCGGGCGCGCTACGCCGAGAATTTCCGGCATATCGAGGTCGAGTCGAACCGGGTGCGGGCGCGGCGGCTCCTGCAGCCGGCGGGCGGCCGGGTGCTGGTCGTGAACCCCCCGTTTCCGACGATGACCGAAGAGGAGATCGACGCCAGCTGGGACCTGCCCTACACCCGCCTGCCGCACCCGCGCTACCGCAGGCGCGGGCCGATTCCGGCCTACGAGATGATCAAGCACTCGGTCACGATGCACCGCGGGTGCTTCGGCGGGTGCAGCTTCTGCACCATCTCCGCGCACCAGGGAAAGTTTGTCGCGAGCCGCAGCCAGGAGAGCATCCTGCGTGAGGTGGAGGCGATTAAGCGGATGCCGGACTTCCGCGGCACGATCACCGACCTGGGCGGCCCCTCGGCGAACATGTACCGGATGAGGGGCAGGGACCCACGGATCTGCGACGAGTGCCTGCGCCCGAGCTGCGCGTGGCCCGAGGTGTGCCGCAACCTCGACACGGACCATGCCCCGCTCCTCGAGGTCTACAGGGCCGTGCGCGAGACCGACGGCGTGAAGCACGCCTTCGTCACCAGCGGGATCCGCTACGACCTGTTCCTTCACCCGCACGCCACCCCCGGCGCGGCGGCGAGCCACGGCCGGTACGTCGGGGAGCTGGTCGAGCACCACGTGTCCGGCCGGCTCAAGGTGGCGCCCGAGCACACCTCGGACGCGGTGCTGCGGGTCATGAGGAAGCCCTCCTTCGGCTACTTCCGCCGCTTCAAGCAGGCGTTCGACTTTGCAAAGGCCCGGTGCGGCAAGCCCCAGCTGCAGCTCGTCCCGTACTTCATCAGCTCGCATCCGGGATCGAGGCCCGAGGACATGGCGGACCTTGCGATCCGCACCAAGGAGCTCGGTTTCAAGCTGGAGCAGGTGCAGGACTTCACGCCCACGCCGATGACGGTCGCCACGGAGATCTACGCCACGGGCCTGGACCCCTACGACCAGAGCTCGGTCGCGGTGGCGAGGACGCCGCGGGCGAAGCAGGAGCAGCGCAGCTTCTTCTTCTGGTACAAGCCGGAGGTCCGCAGGACGCTTCGCGCGACCCTAAAGAGGCTCGGCCTTGACGGCGCCGCGGAACGCCTGCTCGGCGACAAGGGCGCCCTGCCCACCGCGGCCCCGGTGCCCGCCAGGGCAAGCCGCGCCGGCCGAACGCAGCCCCGGGGCCGCGTCCCCCGGCTCCCGTCCGGGCAAGGGCAGAGGAGCGCCGCCCGTCAGGGGCCCCCGCCATGACGGCGCCCGCGATCAGGATCATCGGGCCCGACCCCTTTGCCCGCGGCGTGGACGGCCGGACGCAGACGCGCGTCGGCACGGCGTTCCCGTCCCTAAGGACGCTTGTCACCACGCCCGGGATCCACGCGACCCAGCGCCTGGACCTCGTCGAAGAGTGCAATAGGGAGCGCCAGGCGGCGGGCCGCCCGGCGCTCGCCGCGGCCGAGGAGGAAGGTCTGCTTCTCGAGGCCGTGGACCTCATCTTCGAGGAGGGCGAGATCCTGATACGCCCGGATCCGTCCCGCATGGACCTCGCCCTCGCGGCCGACGAGATGCTCGACGAGCTGCAGCTCGTCTCGCGGCGCAACGTCCGGTTCCTCTTCGCCATGGACGCCCGGGTCCGCGCCGCCCTGCGCGCACGAGGCGAGAACTGGCGCATCAGCCCGCTGCCCCAGTCGGCCGCGGACATGCGCAGGCTGATCGAGACCTCCCGGGCCGCCATCCGCGAGGGCGCGATCTACTACTACAACCGGTACACCGGCACGCGCCACCTCACCTACCAGGAGTTCGAGGGCCTGGAGAAGCTCGGCGACCCGGCGCTAGCGCGGCAGCTCCAGGAGATCGCGCTCTACAGCGCGCAGCTCAACAGGAGGCGGTGCCCCGAGGTGGACTTCTTCCCGCTCGGGCCCCCGGCGTTCGGGGCGCAAGACTTCCAGGGGACCGACTTCGCCGGCCTCGAGCCCGCCGCCCTGCGCAAGGCCTTCGAGGGGCTCAGGCGGCGGTTCCATGACGCGCTGGAGCCCGACTTCTGGAGGGACGACCTGTCGGCGGAGGTGTGGCGCAACCGGATGCTGAGCGCCCTGGTCTCGCAGGAGGACCAGACGATAACGGTCGACCTGCTGCGCAACCTCAGCCCGGAGTTCTTCATGCAGGTCGAATGGCTGCCCGGGGGCCGCTTCGAGCAGGGCGAGCTCATCTTCGACCCCGCCTTCGAGGAGGAGGCCGCGGGCGGGCCGAAGGCGGCGGGCCTTGGGCCGCTCTGCGACGCGCTGGTGCACGGGTTCATCTTCAGCTACATCCGCGAGTACGGCGCCCTGGAGTTCATCAACATCGGCCGGATCCGGCATTCACTCTCCAGCGTCCGCCCGCAGGAGCGGGGCCGGCGCGGGGTCTACCTGGCGCAGCTCAAGGTGCCCGGCATTGCGGACCCCATCCTGCGGATCATCCGCCTTCAGAAATGGGGGATTGCCGAGCACCTGGACGAGGGCAAGCCGCTCCTGCAGGCGTTCCTTGAGAACGAGGAGTACACCGATTACGTGCTGGATCGCGGGCTGGGCCTGCGCCAGCTGGGGATGAACCTGCCGGCCCGCTACCGGATCCTGAGGACGCAGGAGACGTATTCGGGCCTCAATCGCGAGGTCAGCGGCCAGACGATCCCCGTGGTGTGCTTCGAGAGGGGCTACCTGAGCGGATTGGCCACGGACAAGGTTCCGCCCTCACGATATCTGAAGGAGGGCTACGCCCTGAGCCTGGCGGCGTTGCTCGGCAAGGCCGCGGCCTCAAATATCATCGTGGGCCGCGCGATGGAGCGCGGAAGGCAGGCGATGTTCGACGACGGCGACGAGATCGTCATTGAGGACCCCGTGACGGGATTGCCGTCCGAGATCGTCGTCGGCGACCCGACGGGATCGTTCGTCGACTACCAGAGCAGGCTCATCGACATGGCCGGCGACTACGCGCGCCCGGTCAACCGTCGTGCCGGCAAGGTGCCCGACCTGCGCCTGTTTGACGACGCCTACCTGCGGGCCTTCCGCGACAGGTTCGGCCAGCTCCAGGGCGATTATCGAAAGCGGACCCGCGCGTTCGACAGCCTGTTCAAGCACTGCCGCTATGATCCCGCCGGAAGCTTCGCCTACCGCTGGGAGCGCGTCCTGCGGCGGCTGAACGAGACCGACGCCGATGCCTTGGCGTTCGCCGTGCGCGAGCACATTGAGCCCCCGAAAGAGCCCGAAGGGGCATGAGGAACTCGGTCGCGCGCCGTCGCGGCGGTCCGCGGCAATGCGATTGTGGCCGGGGGTCCGCTTCGCGGCGAGCTGCGGGCCCTTCCCCCGTTTTCTAACTTGGAATTGGAGGCGCGGCGCCTCTAGCGTTTGCTCCGTTGTTCTCCACCCAGCCTTTCGGCTTTCCCCGCCGTCCCGTCCGGTCGAAGAGTCTGCGGATCAGGGGCCAAAGCCGCCCGCGCCGACCCGATGTACCCCAAACCCTGCACCCCATGACAGACCGAGCCCGCCGGAACGTCCCATGGCCCGCGATGCTCCACGGCGTCGCGCCGGCCGCCCTCCTCGTCCTCCTCGTCCTCCTCGCCGCGGCGCCCGAGGCGCAGGCCAATCCGGCCGTGCCGGGCGGCCCCGCCGCGGCCTCCCTGTCGGTCAGCGCCAGGAGCGCCCCGTACCTCGCCGCCGGTGACGGACGCGCGGACGACACGCGGGCGATCCAGTCCGCGCTGGACGACGTGGGAAAGGCGGGCGGCGGAAGCGTGCTGCTGCCGGCCGGCACCTACCTGGTGAAGACGCACCTTGTCCTCCCCCCGGAAACGTCGCTCGTGGGGGCCGGGCGCGCGCCCGAACTCTACAGCGACAAGGTGCCGGGCACGACGCTCCTCGCCGTCGAAGGGGCCGGGCGCGTGGACGGCCCCGCCTTCATCACGCTCGAGGGACCGAACTCCGTCCTGCAGGGAGTCAAGGTCCTGTACCCGAACCAGGTGATCGCCGAGCGCCCCGTCGCCTATCCGTGGACCGTGCGCGGAGGGGCGGGAGACGGCGCCGCGCTCATCGACGTTCTCCTCGTGAACCCGTACCAGGCGGTGGACCTGGCGACCCTGGGGGGAAGCCGGCACTACATCCGTGGGCTCTACGGCCAGCCCCTCCTCAAGGGCATCTGGGTGGACAAGTGCTCCGACATCGGGCGGATCCACGACGTCCATTTCTGGCCCTTCTGGTCCCAGGACAAGAAGATCCTCGACTTCACGGAGGCGAACGCGACCTCGTTCATCTTCCAGCGCGCCGACTGGGAGGTCGTCGAGAACATCTTCAGCTGGGGCTACCACGTGGGAATCGAGCTGTCGGCGTCGGTGGACGGATCGACCAACGGCCAGATGAGCGACGTCGACCTGGACGGCGTTGACATCGGGATCGACGCCCGCTCGACCCAGCAGCCCGGCGTGTCCTTCTCAAACCTCGCGATCGCCAACGACAGCCGCGGCACGAGCCGCATCGCGATCTGGGGCAGGGGAGGGGCGGACGCCGGGTCGCAGGTGCGCCACCTCAACGGCCGCGACTGGAGCGAGCCCAACACCGTGGTATTGTTCGTGCGCGGAGGCAGCTTCTGGGGCCAGCTCGACCGCGTCGTCAAATGGGAGAACGCGGGGCTTGTCTCGCTCTCCGACTCGCGCCTGGTCCCGTGGGTGTTGAACGGGCCGATGATCGAGATCCTGGACGGCCAGGCGATGATCCACGACAACTCCCTGACGATCTATCCCGACGTCGTGAAGGACGCCAAGCCGGGAACGGCGATCGTCCTCGGCCCCGGGGCCAAGGCCGCGAGCGTGCACCACAACCAGTTGAATGGAAATCGCATCGACAACCAGGCGGGGCCGCGGGCCGAACTCGACGGGAACCTGCCGTAGCGGGCGGCGCGCCGCCCACCAGGCCTTGGCCCCCGCGACCACTCTTCAACATGAATCCCAGACTACTCAGCAAGCTTTTGACCGCCGCCCTCCTCTCGACGGCGAGCCTCGCGCGCCCGCAGGAATCGTACCCGGTGGCCTTTGAGGGCAACGTGGCGATGGTGGCCCGCGACGGCGTGAAGCTGCGCGCCGACATCTACCGCCCGAAGGCCGACGGCAAGTTTCCCGTGCTCCTCGAGCGGACGCCCTACAACAAGTACAGCAACATAGACTCGGGGCTCAAGGGGGCGGCGCGGGGCTACGTGGTGATCCTCCAGGACGTGCGCGGGCGCAACGCGTCCGAGGGCGACTGGTATCCCTTCAAGTACGAGGCCGCCGACGGCTATGACAGCGTCGAGTGGGCCGCGGCGCTTCCCTACTCGAACGGAAAGGTCGCCATGATCGGCGGCTCCTACGTCGGGGCGACCCAGATGCTGGCCGCGGTCGCGGCGCCGCCCCACCTGGTGGCCATCAACCCGGTCGTGACCGCCTCGAACTACCACGAGCACTGGGCCTACCAGGGAGGGGCCTTCATGCAGCTGCTCGCCCAGGCGTGGAGTTCCGCGCTCGCCGTGAACGGCGTGGAGCGGCGCGCGGGGGGCAGCGCGGCCCCCGCGCACTGGGACTACCGGCGGCCGCCGTCGGAGTACCCCGTCATCGACCCCGGCAAGGCCACCGGCCTTGCCGACTACTATTTCGACTGGATCGCCCATCCCGCCTACGACGACTACTGGAAGCAGTGGTCGATCGACGAGCGTTACGGCCAGATCAAGGTTCCCGTGCTGATCGTCGCCGCGTGGTACGACCTGTTCCAGGACGGCTCGATCCGCAACTACGTCGGGATCCGGCGCGGGGGCGGCTCGGAGGCGGCCCGAAGCGGCGTCCGCTTGGTCATCATCCCCGGGGGCCACGCCGGCTTCGACCGCAAGGTGGGCGACGTCGACTTTGGAAAGGACTCGGTCCTGGACCTCGACGGCTTCCAGTACCGCTGGTACGACCACATCATGAAGGGGGTCGACAACGGCGTGGACCGCGAGAAGCCCGTGAGGGTCTTCGTCATGGGCCGCAACGTGTGGCGGGACGAGGACGACTGGCCCGTCGCGAGGACCGTCGAGACGCGCTACTACCTGCATTCCGGGGGCAAGGCCAACTCGGCCGGCGGCGACGGCGCCCTCTCCGCCGCGCCTCCCGCAGGCGAGCCCCCCGACTCCTACGCGTACGATCCCGAGAACCCCGTCCCCACGCTCGGTGGGCCGGTCCTTGGCGACACGGAACACTATCCGCCCGGACCCCTCGAGCAGAGGAAGGTGGAGGGCCGCTCCGACGTATTGGTCTACACGACGCCCGCCTTCGAAAAGGACGTCGAGGTCATTGGCCCCGTGAGCCTTGAGCTCCACGTGAGCTCCTCGGCGGTCGACACGGACTTCACGGGGAAGCTTGTCGATGTCGGGCCTGACGGCGCCGCGCGCAACCTGACGGAAGGCATCCTGCGGGCGCGCTACCGCACCTCCATGGCGAGGGCCGAGCTCATGACTCCCGGAGCCGTCTACAAGCTGCGGGTCGATCTCTGGTCCACCGCCAACGTGTTCCTTGCGGGCCACCGGCTGCGCCTCGAGGTGGCGAGCAGCAGCTTCCCGCGGTTCGACCGCAATCCCAACACCGGCGCCAGCCCGGAGGCCGGGGGCAAGGGCGTCGTCGCCACGAACGTCATCTACCACGACCGGGACCATCCGTCGGCCCTGATCCTGCCGGTCCTGCCCTAAGGCCCGCGTATCAATAGCCGGCGGTCCCGTGGGCGAAGACGCCCGCGGCACCCCCGAGGCCAAACGCGACCTCCTGGCCGCGCCGCTCCAGGGACACCCTCACATGGTCAACCGCGGGGGAGATCTCCCTTAGGAACTCGATCTGGATTCCGACCGGGCGCGCGGGAAACCCCCCGTCGGCGAGAGCCGTCTGCAGGTAGTCGAAATAGGCGGTATTGTTCACGTGCCCGTTCGCGTCGAAGTCCGAGTACCGCACCGAGATGTCCCGCCCCATTGAACCTCCGGCGGCCGGCTCCAGCCGCAGCCTCTCCAGGCCGGGGAAGAACGCCTCGCCCGGATGGGTCGGAAATGCGTCGGCGACCTCCCGCGGCACGCGGCAGATTCCCTTTGTGGCGAGGTTCAGGTAGAGCCACACCGACGAGGCGCAGACCACGGTCTCTGGTCCGCAGTGGACGCGAAAATCCCGGTAGCCCTTGAACGCCCGGATCCCCGTGGACCAGGTTGTCACCCGCAGCGCCTCATCATAGCGCGGATAGCGGCTCACCGAGACCGCCATCCGTTGCAGCACCCAGGACTCGTTTCGGTCCGCCTTCGCCCGGGCTCCCGAGCCGCACTGGTCCGCGTGCCTGATCGCGGCCTCCTGCATGAAGGCGAAAAGGCTCCGGAGGGAAAGCAGGTTGTCCCGATCGACATTCCAGTAGGAGACCACGCCGTCGATGATGAACTCCTCGGAGATGCCTCCCGCAGGCGCGACCGTTTGCGCCCCTGGTCTCGCAGGGTCGGCCGGATTCATGTCAGCGCGCTCGATCCGCACGGCACCACCGCCCGCGGGTTTTTCGCGATCTTTCGGCCGCGCTCATGGGCAGAAGCGATGACCGCGGGAGGGAATCATGGCGAAGCGATCCCCTCCAGCTCGGCCAGATGTTCCGGCGACAGCGTCACCTGCGCGGCGGCCAGGTTCTCGCGCAGGTGGGCCACGGACGACGTGCCGGGGATCAGCAGGATGTTGGGCGATCGTTGCAATAGCCACGCCAGAGCGACCTGCATCGGCGTGGCCCCGAGCCGGACCGCGACCGCCGACAGGGTCCTGGACTCCAGCGGCGTGAATCCGCCGAGCGGGAAGAACGGGACATAGGCGATGCCCTGCCGGGCCAGGTTGGCAATCAGAGCGTCGTCGTTGCGGTGCGCCAGGTTGTAATTATTCTGCACGCAGACGACGTCGGTGATCGCCCGCGCCTCGGCCACCTGGGCGGCCGTCACGTTGCTCAGGCCGATGTGGCGGATGAGCCCCTTGCCCCGGAGGTCGGCCAGCACGCTTATCTGCTCGCCTATTGCCCCCTCCTCGGGTCCGTGCCCCGACCCCATCACGCGGTAGTTAACGATGTCGAGCGCGTCCAGGCCCAGGTTGCGCAGGTTGTCATGGACGCCCGCAGCCAGGTCCTCGGGCGAGATGGCGCGCTCCCACGACCTGTCAGGCGGGCGGCGGGCCCCGAGTTTGCTGACGATCACCAGCCCCGCAGGATACGGATACAGGGCCTTCCGGATGAGCTGGTTGGTGACATGCGGTCCGTAGTAGTCGCTGGTGTCGATGTGGTTCACGCCGGCGGCAACCGCCTCCCTGAGGACCGCGACCGCGGCGCCTGGATCCTTCGGCGGCCCCCACACACCCGGGCCCGCCAGCTGCATTGCGCCGTAGCCCATCCTCTGGACCGTCAGTGACGTCTTGGGGAACGTGAACCGGCCGCCAAGCTTGGCCTCACTCATGATTAGATTTCCTTTTTGCGCAGGCACAAGTCAGCACACACGCCGTGTTTCAAAAAGGCAATTGATCGCAAGCGGCGCGCAAACCCGGCCAAAGCGAAGCTTAGATGACATGACGCGGACAGCTTGGCGCCTCGCGCCCCGCTTGTCCGCCCCATGTCATATTGGATGTCCGCGGTTGTTCATCCCAGGACAGCGGACGTCCACAAGACGGGAGCTGTCCTGGTGTGAATAACCG